>ERZ1048068.161-NODE-161-length-63772-cov-7.450775_pt1 | contig 63772 bp, 50 predicted proteins | sample MGYA00383098_ERZ1048068 | MGnify/ENA primary metagenome ERZ1048068 (study PRJEB29581, sample SAMEA5548368) | metagenome | biome: marine; feature: coastal; material: water | depth 1 m | study: Short-term variability in the microbial, nano- and picoplankton dynamics...
TGGTTACCAATACAATTATTATGCTAATAGTGGATCTGTAGATTTGTCCGCAACACCATACGTACACTTAGATTATTTTTTAGAGAGTATTCCAGAAAATTCTGAAATAGATTTAATATTATTCGATGAGAACAATAGGAATGAATATTCTCTTACATTGAGTACCGTAGGCGAATGGGTTTCTGTTGATGTTCCGTTTTCTGATTTCACGAATATTTCTGGAGGTACAGATTACAGTACAATAAAAATTGTTCAATTAGGTATCGTAGGCTTTTCTGATGAAAGTCCTGTATACATTGATAACTTATATTTTTATTACGTTCAGCCAGGCTTAATCACAGATTTCGAGGCTAGCTCAAATAACAATTGGGGTCCATTTAATGGTGCTAATGCCAGTGTTATAGATGATGGATCAGGCAGCAATAATGTTCTTGAACTTAGTAGCGGTGGGAATGGTTATGATGGTGCATCTAACGCCCCAATATTTCCAGTAGATTTATCAGATGAGCTAAATAATACCGTATCCATAACAATAGATCCACAAGATGATTCTCTTGAAGCAGATGAAGAAAGATCACACTTGCTTAAGTTTGAAGGAGGTACTGGTGGACCTGCAGTTGCTGAGCTCTATTTTACAACAGTTGGACCCGAAGAGCAAACAGTACTTATCAACTTTGGTCCTGGACTTGGGGCTTATACAACGATGGTTATTTTTCTTGACGCTGGTGACGGTAACATTGCTACCGGAACATATTGGTTAGACGATTTATTTGTTATTGCTGATGCAGCCGCTACGTGTGATGATGGCATCCAGAATGGAGATGAAACTGGCGTTGATTGCGGTGGTCCTGACTGTGAGCCATGTCAAGAGTTTACTGTTGAAGGGGTGTGGCAAATGGTGCCTGAAGCTGGTGCATTTGGAGTTGGAGCAAGCCAAGGTCAAACCAATTATTTCAGTAACCCTGCAGCTGATGTAGTTACAAGAAGTTGTTATTTTGACGATACATTTGTATTTAACTCCGATAACAGCTTTAGTAATACAGATGGTGGAGAGACCTGGTTAGAAACATGGCAAGGAGTTCAGGCAGATCAATGTGGCTCATCTGTTGCCCCACATGATGGTTCAAACCCAGCGACATGGGCTTATGATTCTTCAGCCAATACAATAACATTAGATGGTGTAGGGGCTTATTTAGGCTTAGCAAAAGTAATTAATGGAGCAGAACTTGCTGTTGGAGACGACGTGCCAGCATCAAGAACTTATATAGTTACAGAACTCACAGCTACAACTATGACATTGGATATTAATGTCGGAGAAAGTTGGTGGCGTTTTAAATTACGCAAATATTTACCACCAACATGTGATGATGGTATCCAGAACGGGGAAGAAACTGGGGTTGATTGTGGCGGTCCTGACTGTGAGCCATGTCAAATTATCACAGTAGAAGGAGAGTGGCAAATGGTGCCTGAAGCTGCTGCACTTGGAGTTGGAGCAAGCCAAGGTCAAACCAATTATTTCAGTAACGCTGCAGCTGATGTAGTTACAAGAAGTTGTTATTTTGACGATACATTTGTATTTAACTCCGATAACAGCTTTAGTAATACAGATGGTGGAGAGACCTGGTTAGAAACATGGCAAGGAGTTCAGGCAGATCAATGTGGCTCATCTGTTGCCCCACATGATGGTTCAAACCCAGCGACATGGGCTTATGATTCTTCAGCCAATACAATAACATTAGATGGTGTAGGGGCTTATTTAGGAATACCTAAAGCAATTAATGGAGCAGAACTTGCTGCTGGAGATGACGTGCCAGCATCAAGAACTTATCTAGTTACAGAACTCACAGCTACAACTATGATTTTAGATATTGAGGTTGGTGGAGGTGCCTTTTGGCGTTTTAGATTACAAAGATATGTTCCACCATCGCCTCTTGTAGCCTGTGAAGGCGGAGAATTAGTAAATGACTTTGAAACTTCTGAAGCTACAATTTTTAACAACTTTGGAGGTGGAGTAGGTACGATTATAGACAATGCAGACACTTCTGTTAACACGAGTACTAAATTAGGACAGTATGTCAAAAATGCTGGAGAGCTATATGGTGGAATCACTATCGCTTTAGGCAGTAACATTGACTTAAATAATGGTACGTTTACTATAGACGTAAATTCATCATCTGTAAGACAATTATTGTTCAAGCTAGAAGGCTTAAATGAAGAAGTTATATTGCCAACATCAGGTACTGGATGGGAAACATTATCCTATGATTTTTCAGCTTACGCTGGAGAAGTTACAGGTATCACTTTGATCATGGATAATGGTACTGCAGGAGATGGCAGTTCTGATTGGACCATTCAGTTTGATAATATCAGATTATGCGATAATGGTTCAGGTAACGGTGGTGGCGTATCACAATCTCAATTCTGTGATACTGAAATCCTCCACCTTAACATAGCAGCTGAAGTAAATTCAGCTATAGAACTAACTATAGTTAATACTGGGGCCAACACAATGAAGCTCACAGGGAAAGCAGACGACATTACTTACTTAGCTGTTGTAGGTGATCCACTCACTGGTGCTGCAACATCATCTGATCTTGACACCTCAGTTTCTGGTGAAGCAAGCATTGTTATAACATGGGCAACACCACCATCAGGAGATGTTATATTCCAATTTATTCAATGGCGTAAAGCAAGTACTGGTGGAGCTACTTGGCAAATAAATGATGCAACAACTCCATTTAATGGCGTTTGTGAAGTTACTTCAGATGAAGAAAATGCTACATTAAGTGATTTAACTGTTGATGGGACGACGATTGATGGATTTTCAGCAAGTACCACAACTTACGACTATGCAGTACCATCAGGAATAACAGTTCCACCTAGTGTTGCTGCTACTGCAGCGATAACGGGAGCGAACGTTTCTATTGTACAAGCATCTGCGATACCTGGTTCAGCTACAGTTACTTGTACCGCAACCAACGGTGTAGATTCTATAGTGTATACTGTTAATTTTACACAGCTTGATCCTGGACCAACTGATGCGGCACCAGTACCTACAGCATATGACACCAACACTTACAGTGTTTACAACGATACCAATAATTATACAAACTTTTTACCAATTCTTTATCCATTTGGTAATGGTTTAGACAGTCAACCAGATTTAGATCCAGGCGATGGTGTCAATTTGGCTTACAAATTTAATCTTGCTACCGGAGGTTTTGGTCAAGGTGAAGGTGGGCCAGATGATGTTTCTGACAAAAACTTTGTTTCTTTTGATTATTTCGCGGATACAGGTCTAGTAGGATTTAAACTTGTTTTAATAAGTAATGATGGTGGTGTGACAGAACACAATTATCAAATTGGTGATACAGGCTCTGGCGATCAAGCAGATATCGTTACTGAAACTTGGGCTAAAGCTGTTATACCAATGTCTTATTTTACAGACTTAGGTTTTTCAAGCACACACTTCTTTCAATGGAAAGTAGATCCCTATGGATCTGACATTAATCTTGGAGGTTTAGTTTGGATTGATAATATTTTATTTACTAGAGGAGATCCGTCAACAGTAGGTCCTGTAGAGGCAGCGCCTATACCAACCGCTGAAGATGCCAACACTTACAGTGTTTACAACGATACCAATAATTATACAAACTTTTTACCAATTCTTTATCCATTTGGTAATGGTTTAGACAGTCAACCAGATTTAGATCCAGGCGATGGTGTCAATTTGGCTTACAAATTTAATCTTGCTACCGGAGGTTTTGGTCAAGGTGAAGGTGGGCCAGATGATGTTTCTGACAAAAACTTTGTTTCTTTTGATTATTTCGCGGATACAGGTCTAGTAGGATTTAAACTTGTTTTAATAAGTAATGATGGTGGTGTGACAGAACACAATTATCAAATTGGTGATACAGGCTCTGGCGATCAAGCAGATATCGTTACTGAAACTTGGGCTAAAGCTGTTATACCAATGTCTTATTTTACAGACTTAGGTTTTTCAAGCACACACTTCTTTCAATGGAAAGTAGATCCCTATGGATCTGACATTAATCTTGGAGGTTTAGTTTGGATTGATAATATTTTATTTACTACTGGTAATCCAACATTATCTTTGGACAACTATGATACGACCAAAGTTAGTATCTATCCAAATCCAACAAATGGTACTTGGAATATTAACAGTACTACTGAAATACGAAAAGTTGTTTTATTTGATATTCTAGGCAACAGAGTATTTACTTCAGTACCAAACGCAATGCAAGCAACAATAGATGCAACTTCATTTAGATCTGGTGTATATTTTGCTAAAATTGAAAGTGTCAATGGCATTAAAACCCTTAAGTTAATCAGAGAATAAATGTAATTTATGAGATCTTTAAAAAAAGTGGTTGTTTAAACAACCACTTTTTTTTATTCAACTTAAATTAATATGTTTTACGCACTATTTTGACTGCATTTGAATTAAAACACATATTTTTAATATAACACTAGCACAAATTTTTTTGAGTTTTGTTGTTTTTCCTATTGAAATCTGTTGCGATGAGATACTTTGGCCTGCTAAATACATTAGAAATGACTCAGTCGTTGTTATAAATTTTTATTTTTGGCATAAATAACTTTATGGGACTAAAATATTTATATAATTGATTACGTCACATGATTAATCAAAAAGTGAAACTTTTGAAACAAATTAAAAAATTACCCATTTTATTTTCAGGTGCATCACATTTATTGTACGGGATTTTATCTCTCACAGTTCCGTTTTACAAGTCAGAATTCATCCGCTACGGATTCGAAGACTTTAGGTGGATGATTGGAGGCGCCCAAATGGTGTTCGGTATTTGTCTTTTAATTGGCTTACGGTTCTATAATTTAAGGCTGCTATCCTCACTTGGTTTAGCCTTGCTTATGGCGGGTGCCCTATCCACGCGGATGGTTATCGGGGATGGTTTTATAGCCTCTGCCCCAGCATTTGTTTATTTGGCTGTTAATTTATATATTTTGACTAACACTTTAAAACATAAAAAATGAGATATTTAAAACAAATTTTAATGCTATTAGTCTCTATGGTTGTACTCAATGTATGGTTGTTGAGATTTAACAAAGCTACGACCTATCGTGGTGGTGACGCTACCAACATGCTAGAGGAGTTTATGGTTTATGGTTTTGATAAGCCCTTTTTATATTTCATAGGCGGCTTAAAGATAGCAGCAGCCTTAGGGCTGTTGTTGGGCTTATTTTATAAAAAGTTTGTCATTCCTTGTGCATCCATTATTACGGTGCTTATGATAGGAGCGGTGGCCATGCACTTTAAGGTTTCAGACGAGGCCCATAAGTTTTTTCCTGCCGGATTGATGTTACTTTGCGGTTTGACCATCATTGTTCTTTCTAAAAGAGAAAATAAGGCCACATTGTAGCCATTGTTTTTTAATCATTCCCCTCAATATTTTTCTTATAGGCTGAATGTAATGTTTGAAGTGAAAACAATTCCGAATTTTTGGGGTGGGAAAAAATGTGTGGATGCTAATAATGTTATCAAACACAAAAAATTGTACAATAAAAATAACCCTTCATTATTTACTGCCCACGGCACTAATGACCTCATTGTCACATGTGAAAAGGCGGAAGCCCTAAAAAAGATTTATGAAGCTGCAGTAGCGCTTCATGTGCTCTACCTCTTGAAGGAAAAGGACATGGGCTGTGGAATTACAGTCAAAATGAAAATAGTTTAGGGGATTTAGCACTCAAAGTCATAGCTGCACAACAGCAGCTAGAAGTCCTTTAGTTTCAGAACGGTCTTGGTTTTAAATTCCCTAAATTATTTAATGACTATAAGGGAATGATGAGTGGTGTAAATCAATTTTCAACACATCACCTTGTAATTGGTACCCAAAGGTATATTCGACCTTGGCCTCATCTCCATTTAAGTCGGTAAAGAAATAATTTCCCATAGCAATGGCTCTTTTTTCCTCAAGGATGATCCCTGTATTTTCAAAGCGCACTTTTGTCCAGGGCTGAATTGCAAACCCTTTGTCTTCCGAACAAGCTCTGTCATCACCTGCAATAAAATAAGACAAAGCCTCCGCTTTTGAAGGTCTAAATTGTTCCATTTCACATTTGGTAGGTTTGAATAAAACGGTAGCGTTGTCAAAGGCATAACGCGCGTCTAGGAATGCACTTGCGAAAGCTTCGCATTCTGCTCTTTTTTCTTTTAATGCGCCTATACTAACGACGCCATTTCCCCATTTTTCTTGGGCTTCTAATACTTGGTCTTTTGTAATCATTGTAAGTTTAGTTTAAAGATTATGTGTTTATTTTAGTTGTATTTTAATTAAATTTTTGTTTTTGTAAGTCCTGGTTTTTCTCACTTCTTAAATCTGTATTGAAAATCAATCCAAATTGTAAAAAGGTTTTGGATGTTGTTTGAACTTCTTGTCTTAATACCCCTACTTGAAAATGGAGGTTGTCTGCGTACTGGTAGCCGAGACCCCCATAGAGTCGGTTCCTGTCAAAAAAGTTGCGTTTGTCATTAATGAAAATTTCATCGTAGACCCCCAAATACATTGTGCCTGTTTCTATTTTGGGACCATTGAGGGGTACAAAAAGCATTAATCTATAGCGAAACCGCATTTTAAAATCTGTTTCTACAAAGCGCTCTTCTAATCTGTAACGGTGTTCAAATTTTACACGCCCAATGTTGTTTGTTGTTAAAAATTGCTGCCAAATCCGGTGCTCTTCTGTCTCAGGACTTTTTCGATCTGATTTGTAAACATGGTTGCCAATGTGTGCATACCCAATAGTTGCGGTAGCATTGGGTTTAAAATGATAATTGAGCCCTGTTCTGAGCAATAGTTGCTCGATATTCGTCGGGCTAATTGTGTGGTTTCTGTATTGTGCCTCCGAGTGAATACTGAATTTTTCACTTATTTTATTGGTGCCAAAATACATCAACCAATTCCCATTATCTTGCTGTGAGAATCCTAACAATGATCCTAAAATTAAGATTCTAATGCAGTATTTTATTTTCAAATTCAAGGTTTTTATTTAATGAATGAAGGTTATACCGTCATATTATAGCGTTAAATACAAGGTTTGTGTAAAAACGCGTGATGCTGTTTTTGCCTTCTTTAAAATCTGTCAAAGAAGGTAGGTGCGCAGCAAAAAAACGCTGGTTGTGTGACCCTTCAATTACAGTTGAAATTAGCATGTGAGGGAATTCAAATTTGGGATTGTATTCCAGGATAAATTCACTGACACGTTGCACCACATGTTTGTAAGTTTTAAAAAATCCTTTTTCGTTTTCACTGTCAATGTCTTTGTTATGATAGGCTTTGGAGGATTCCATGATGATGATCTTGTTCAATAAAATTTCATTTACAAAAGAAAAATCGCTGTCTTGTTTGATGTCGGCGGCAAGCAATTCAATAGAAAGCTTAATTTTTTCTTTTGGGTCATTTATATTGGCAGTTTGTAGTACAATTTTATAATCCATCCAACTCCAGTACCAATTGACGAGATAAATTAGTAAAGTGTGTTTGTTGGCGAAATAACGGTATACTGAACTTTCATTCGATCCAATGGCTTCTCCTAATTTTTTAAATGTAAAAGCTTCAAAACCCATGGAGTTAATCATTTCAATGCTTTTGCATACAATGTGTCTTCCGAGCTCTGAAGATTCAGGATCCTTAGAGTATAAATTAGGGCTAATATGTATTCGTACATTTAAATTTTCCATAGTATAACTATGCAAATATAATAGTATTACTATTAATTTAATGTGAAAATTTGTTAAAAAATATCTTTATGTGCCGTTGCCGTTTATTACATCAAATGGCCGTTTATTACATAGGGCTTTTTTGGCCTGTGGTTTCTATTTATCTTTACAGTGTAATTTAATATCTTATTACAAGTTAAATTGGTTAATTGGTAAAGCATCGCTTCTTGCGGTGCTTTGCTTTTTTATAGACTTCATGAAGTCTTCCATAACAAAATAAGCAAGGAAGAGTTTCTGATTAATTACTAGAATTCTGTAAAATAAGCATCGCCTGTATCTTTTCAGTAATTAAAGCTGTAGCGCCTTTGTTTTCATCTATGTATGTTTTGTTTTTTTGACCACATTCATGTCTGAAATTTTTGTCATCTAAAAAAGCATCTAAAGCTTTTTTAAAGCTAGAAGCGTCACCAACACTCACCAACCCACCTTGAGCCAACATGGCTTTTGCTTCCGGGAACCTATCATAATTTCTCCCAATAATAATTGGAACACCAAAGACGGCGGCTTCTAAGGTATTGTGCAGCCCCGTTGATCCCATGGCCCCTCCAATGTAGGCCACCTTTGCATATTGGTATAGCTTTGTTAAAAGGCCTATAGTGTCTACAATTAAAACCTGTTTTTTGGAAAGGGTTTCCATATTGTAATTTGTGTACAAAACAGCCTTGTCTCCAAGACTATTTTTAAGCTTTTGAATCCTCTGTTTCTCAATTTTATGCGGGGCAATTATAAATTTCAAATCTTGTTTTGATTCTTTGATGTAACTCCCCAAAAGCGCGTGGTCTTCTTGCCAAGTACTGCCAGCAACAATACATGTTTTATTATCAATAAAAGCTTCCACAAACGCAAGGCTATTGTTTTGCTCTAATTGACTAGAAACTCGGTCAAAACGCGTATCGTTAGAAACGGTCACCTGATTGAATCCGATCCCTTTAAGCAATGCTTTAGAACCTTTATCTTGTGTGAAAATATGATCAAAGCTGTTCAATAATTGCCGCCATTTTTTGAAAAAGGGTTTGAAAAAATATTGCTGAGGTCTAAACAAGGCTGAGATTAAAAAAACTTTTGCAGAACGGCTTTTAAGAGCCAATAAATAATTGGGCCAAAGCTCATATTTCACAAAAACAACCAAACTTGGCCTGACAGTCTTTAAAAATAAGTTGACATTTTTTTTGGTGTCCAAAGGAAGATAAACAACCAAAGGTGTGATGGGGTTTTCTTGTCTAATTTCATAGCCTGAGGGAGAGAAAAAGGAAAGTACAATTTTTGCTTTGGGGTATATTGATTTTAGATTTTTAAAGACTGGAAGCCCTTGCTCATATTCCCCCAAAGAAGCGCAGTGAAACCAAAAAACAGTATCGCCTTTACCAAGGTTTTTGAGTAAAAAGTTAAGGGTTTTTTTGCGCCCAATAACGCCTTTTTTAATTTTTTCATTAAAGAGACCTAAAGCTGGGAGCACAGCGTTAACCAGCTGAATTGCAAAATTGTAGACTACAGTCAAAGGGTGTGGTTTTAAACAAAAATACATTCTTTATCTTAATTTTAGCATTTGCGCCTTGCTAATTTTGTATTTTTGCATTGGCTAATAACTTAAAGTATCGAATGTAAATTACTATGAAAAAAATCCAAATGGTTGATCTAAAGGGTCAATATCAAGACATAAAATATTCAGTAGATAACGCCATTCAAAAAGTTATTGATGAGGCCTCATTTATAAATGGGCCTAAGGTCAAGGAGTTTCAAACAAACCTTGAAAATTATTTAGGGGTTAAACATGTCATTCCATGTGCCAATGGAACCGATGCACTTCAAATTGCTATGATGGGCGTGGGGCTCAAACCTGGGGATGAGGTCATAACAGCGGATTTTACTTTTGCCGCGACCGTAGAAGTCATTGCACTTTTGGGGCTTACTCCGGTCTTAGTAGATGTAGACCCAAATAATTTTAATATTGACATTGAGTGCATTAAAAAAGCCATAACCCCAAAGACCAGGGCAATTGTCCCTGTACATTTGTTTGGACAATGTGCCAATATGGAGGCGATTTTAAAGATCGCAAAAGACAACAACCTCTTTGTAATTGAAGACAACGCCCAAGCGATTGGAGCAAATTATAGCTTCTCTGATGGGTCTAAAGCCAAGGCTGGAACATTGGGAGACGTTGCATCCACCTCTTTTTTCCCCTCTAAAAACCTAGGATGTTACGGAGATGGCGGTGCAATTTTCACAAACGACGATGATTTGGCCCACACCATTAGAGGCATCGTAAATCACGGAATGTACAAACGCTACCACCATGATGTGGTTGGTGTTAATTCTCGCTTAGATTCCATTCAAGCCGCAGTTTTAGACGCGAAACTTCCTAAGCTAGATTCCTACAATCAAGCACGACGAAATGCGGCTAAAAAATACAACACAGCTTTTAGAACTCATCCAAATTTAGTAATTCCCAAATCTGGAACAGATTGTGATAATATTTGCGATAATTGCGATTGTCATGTATTTCATCAATACACTTTAAAGTTAAAAAATGGGGATCGTGATGGTTTGGTGGCCCATTTAAATGCTTTGGGTATTCCTTGCGGGGTGTATTATCCAATTCCTTTACACCAACAAAAGGCCTACAAAAGCAAGCGTTATGATGAAGCGGATTTTAAAGTAACCAATCAATTATCTAAAGAAGTTTTTTCACTTCCAATGCATACAGAGCTTGAAGACGATCAAATCGATTATATCGTGAATACAATAAAAGAATACTTAGGGTAGAGGTTTTGATTTTCTGTTTTTTTCTTTGAAAGTCGATATTAAAATTAGAACCATTCCTGTGGTTACAGACAAATCAGCGAGGTTAAAAATACCAGTCCTGGCAAAGTTAAAATCCATAAAAAGAAAATCGGTTACGGACCCATAAACAAAGCGGTCATTTAAATTCGCAATGCCGCCACCAACAACACAACTCAGGCCAATTGTGGTCAATCGGTCAATGGATTTGTTTGTAAATAAATAATATAGAACTGAGGTCAATACCAAGAGCGGTACAATGAGCAAAAAAATCATTTTTATTGTAGGGTTTGCCTCACTTCCCATCCCTAAAAATGCCCCTGAATTTTCAACATTCATCAATTGAAGGAGTTCTCCAACGAGCTCTGTGCGAGACCCCGGAACCACCTTTTCTCTTACCAAATATTTACTGTATTGATCCGCTCCAATGTTGAGGCAAATTAGTAATAGGATGTAAATTTGTTTTTTTCGCATACTTAATTTTCAAAAATTGCGGCAGCGGTATTGACATCCCTGTTGATTTTTCGCACCAGCCCTTGTAATACATTTCCTGGTCCCACTTCCGTAAAACTATTTGCACCGTCATTGATCATCTGTTCAATAGTTTGAGACCACCTAACAGGCGCTGTCAGTTGGGCAATTAAATTAGTTTTTATAGTTGCTGTTTTGGTAACCGCTGCGGCCGTTGTATTTTGGTAAATTGGACAACTTGGTGTTTTAAAAACTGTATTTTCAATTGCACTGGCAAGTTGTTCTCTTGCTGGCTCCATAAGTGGGGAGTGAAAAGCCCCACCAACAGGAAGAACCAAGGCTCTTCTTGCGCCTTTTTCTTTTAAAACCTCACAAGCCTTGTGAATGGGTTCAATCCCACCCGAAATTACCAATTGCCCAGGGCAATTGTAATTGGCGGCAACCACAACCCCTTCAATATCTTTGCAAACGGCTTCAACAACTTCATTTTCTAAGCTTAGTACAGCCGCCATGGTTCCTTCTGTTAATTCGCAGGCTTTTTGCATGGCTTTCGCACGCTGTGCAACAAGCTTTAACCCACTTTCAAAATCCAAAGCATTACTGGCCACTAGTGCAGAAAACTCTCCGAGAGAATGGCCCGCAACCATGTCTGGATTAAAATCACCTCCCAAACACTTGGCTAAAATTACAGAGTGTATAAAAATTGCTGGCTGTGTAACTTTGGTTTGTTTTAAATCTGCAGCTTCACCTTCAAACATGATTTTAGTGATTTCGAAACCTAAAATAGTATTGGCTTTTTCAAACAGCGTTCTTGCCTCTTCAGACTGTTCGTATAGGTTCTTGCCCATTCCAGAAAACTGAGCCCCCTGACCCGGGAAAATAAATGCATTCATAAAGTTAAATTTGATGGTTTATTGTTGCTTCTTATGTAGGTTATAAAACTAAAATCACAGGCATGATTTTCATCTTTTGATATGCGTTCTCTTTTAATTTCTTTCCATTGATTTAAATCAATTTCAGGAAAATAAGTGTCACCTTCAAAATTTCCATGGACCCGCGTTAATTCGATTATTGACGCATAGGGTAAGGCTTGTTTGTAAATTTCTCCACCTCCAATGATATAAGGTTGCTCATCATTTTGGACGGCCTCAATGGCTTTTTCAATAGAATTAACAACTACAACTCCTTCTGGGACTGCATAATTCGCTTGACGCGTAATAACAATGTGGGTACGGTTGGGTAATGGTTTTGGAAAGCTTTCAAATGTTTTTCGTCCCATGATCATATGGTGCCCCGAGGTCAATGATTTGAAGCGCTTTAAATCAATACTCAAATCCCATATGAGATCGTTGTCCTTGCCTATAACTTGGTTCTCTGATACCGCTACAATTACAGTAAGCGGTGGATGTTTTATTGTTTTCAATAGACTACACATTTTGTGGTGCAAAAATAACACTTTCACATATAATTATACCGCGACTTTGCCTTTAATATGTGGGTGTGGGTCATAATCTACAAGTGTAAAATCATCAAAAGTAAAATCAAAAATGTTTTTTATTTCTGGATTGAGAATCATCTTTGGCAAGGGTTTAGGGGGCCTTGAGCGCTGAAGCTCTAATTGTTCCATATGGTTGTTGTAAATATGAGCGTCTCCAAAAGTATGTATAAATTCTCCTGCCTCATAGCCACAGACTTGGGCCATCATCATGGTAAATAAGGCGTATGATGCTATGTTAAAAGGTACCCCCAAGAAAATATCTGCACTGCGTTGGTACAATTGACAAGATAACTTTCCTTCGTGAACATAAAATTGAAAAAAAGCATGACAGGGTGGTAAAGCTGCTTTGCCGTTGGCTACGTTTTCTGAAAATGATTTAGATTTATCTGGAAGTACAGAAGGATTCCATGCAGAAACAAGCATTCTGCGGCTGTTAGGGTTATTTTTTAAGGCTTGAATCACCAATTTTATTTGATCTATTTCGTCGCTGTTCCAATTGCGCCATTGGTGGCCATAAACAGGGCCTAAATCCCCATTTTCATCCGCCCATTCATTCCAAATACGAACGCCATTTTCTGTGAGATAGTCAATATTTGTATCGCCCTTAAGGAACCAAAGCAATTCGTAAACAATAGATTTTAAGTGAAGTTTTTTTGTTGTAAGCATTGGAAAGCCTTCGCTTAAATCAAATCGCATCTGATAACCAAATACGCTTTTTGTCCCGGTTCCTGTGCGGTCGCCTTTTTCGTTTCCATGTTCCAAAACATGCCCGACTAAATCAAGATATTGCTTCATAAAAATGAATTATTTATAACGACTTAAAAATAATTAATACCCCCATTAATAGGAAGCTAAGCACCTTAATAATTTGAAAAGTTATCAACGAATTTTTAGCCGATGATGCTGCCCGCAATGGTCGCAGAAAGAAGCGAAGCAATGGTACCCCCAATGAGCGCTTTAATCCCCAATTCAGAAAGAGTTTTTCTTTGCCCCGGTGCCAAGGAACCAATACCGCCAATTTGAATGCCAATAGAAGCAAAATTAGCAAACCCACATAGCATATAGGTTGCCATAATGATAGATTTTTGATACTTCAAATGGATGAGATTTGTAATGTCTTTTAGATCTGCCAACTGAATGTATCCAATAAACTCGCTTGCCGCAAGTTTTATTCCCAAAAGCTGGCCCATAAGTGCCATATCCTCTTTTGCAACCCCTATCAACCACATTAATGGGGCAAAAGTGTACCCAAGAATAAATTCAAGCGACAAGCCATCATAGGTTGTATTGGATGCGATAAGTTCATTCAGTGTGCTAAACTTCCAATTTATATTTAAGTTGTCTATGACGATTCCATCAAAATTTGCGATTCCTCCTAGAATTCCATTAAACATAGCGATGAAAGCCACAAACACCAACAGCATCGCGCCTACATTAATCGCAAGCTTTAAGCCTTCCGTTGTTCCATTGGCAATGGCCTCCAAAATATTTGAACCAATTTTTTCTTTTGAAACGGATATATCGGTACTAATCTCCTCAGTTTGAGGGAAGAGGATTTTAGAAATCACAATAGCTCCAGGTGCTGCCATCACAGAGGCAGCCAATAGGTGTTTGGCATAAAAAAGTTGTGATGCCGCGTCATCGCCACCAAGAAATCCAATATATGCTGCCAATACTGCACCAGCAACGGTCGCCATGCCACCCATCATGACCAATAAGATTTCAGACCTATTCATCTTTTCTAAATAGGGTTTTATCAACAATGGTGCTTCCGTTTGGCCCAAGAAAATATTTCCAGCTACACTCAAACTTTCCGCCCCTGAAATTTGCAGGACCCTGCTGAGCAGCCAGCCCATACCTTTGACAATTTTTTGAATGACGCCAAGATAAAAAAGCACTGAAGTCAGCGCCGAAAAGAATATAATTGTAGGGAGCACTTGAAAGGCAAAAATATACCCAAATGATTCAATATTTAGCATGTCTCCAAATAAAAATTGGCTGCCGGCTTGTGTAAATTTCAAGATAGCAATGAAGCCTTGTCCTACATATTCAAAGCCTCTCATTATGAAGGGAACTTTTAAGACGCCAATTGCAATAATAAGTTGAAAGCCCAAACCAATTCCTACGGTTTTCCATTTGATGACTTTTCTATTGTTACTCAGTAAAAATGAAATGCTAATAAGCACAAGCATTCCAAGCAGCCCTCGAAAAAAGCTCTCTATGCTAAAGCCTTGACTTTGAATGATTTCGGTGGAAACCTTTTGGGCAAAAGTTGTTTGAGTTGTAAAAAGCACAAATAAAGCTAAATATGATTTCATATAAATATTGGTTAATGCATTAGTGCTTGGAAATTTCATCTCGTATTTTCGCAGCTACTTCATAATCTTCGTCTTGTACTGCCTTTTTCAAAAGGTCTTTTAAATCCGACAGCGACAAGTTTTTAAAAGCCTCATCTGAGGCGGGCTCTATTTCATCTTTCTTTTTAACAATTTCATTTTTAAAAACAAAACTATCGTCTGTCTGTTCTCCATCCTTTTCAGGTTTTACTTTTAAAATTACACCCGCTTTTTCCAGGATGTTTTTGTATGTAAATATGGGTGCAGAAAAACGCAATGCGAGTGCTATGGCATCACTGGTTCGCGCATCAATAATTTCTTCTATAGCATCTTTTTCGCAAATTAAAGAAGCATAAAACACTCCATCTACAAGCTTGTGAATAATGACTTGTTTGACAGTAATTTTATAACGGTCAGAGAAATTTTTAAATAAATCATGGGTGAGTGGTCGTGGAGGGCGAATGTCTTTCTCTAATGCAATTGCGATAGACTGGGCTTCAAAAGCGCCAATGACGATGGGCAGTTTTCGCTCGCCGTTTTCTTCGCTCAAGATAAGCGCATAGGCGCCGCTCTGTGTTTGGCTGTAGGAAATTCCTTTGATATTCAGTCTAATTAAACTCATCGTTTGTACCAACAAATAACAATTTTAATTCCTAAAATACCAAACTTCTATGCTATTTATTTTACAGCTCAAGCATTTTGGGCTTTAAAAGCCTTTAATTTTTCTATCAACTTAGGAACAACTTCGAATGCGTCTCCAACAATTCCATAATCGGCTGCCTTAAAAAAGGGCGCCTCTGGATCGGTGTTGATGACCACTTTTACTTTAGATGAACTGACCCCCGCAAGGTGTTGAATAGCACCGGATATCCCAATGGCGATATAGAGGTTGCTCGCTACGGGTTTACCAGTTTGACCCACATGTTCGCTGTGAGGTCTCCAACCAAGATCTGAAACAGGCTTAGAACAAGCAGTTGCAGCGCCCAATACCGTTGCTAAATCTTCAACTAAATTCCAGTTTTCGGGACCTTTTAACCCACGGCCTGCAGAAACAACAATATCGGCATCTGCGATTGAAACCTTATCCGTTGCCTTATCAATGCCTTTTACAACAACTTTTGAAGGTTTAATTTCCGGACTAAAAACTTCCACTGTAGATGAAACCGCTTGTTCCACTACTCCAAAAGCGTTATTGGATAATCCGATAATTTTGATTTCTGTTGAAATTTCAGTTTTTGAAAAAGCCTTATTTGTAAAGACACTCCTTTTAACCCTAAAGGGCGCCGTACTGTCTGGTAAATCTACAACATTAGGTACATATCCAGCGTCTAACCCAAAAGAAAGTAAAGGGGCCAAATACTTGCTGTCTGCGCTGCTGCTCAAAACAACCACTTTGGCTTGTTCTTTTTCCGCTGCTTGTTTTAAAACATCGGCATAAGTTTCAGCATTGTAGTCCTGAGTAATTTTTACGCTTAAAACTTTGTCAACCCCATAATTACTTAGGCTAGACACGTCATCAGCATTAAAAACAACCGCTGATAAAGAACTGTTTAATGCATTCGCCATGGCTCTTCCATAAGAAGCAACTTCTAAAGCTGCTTTTTTGAAACTTCCATTTTCGGATTCAATATATACGATTACAGACATAGATTTGATATTTAGAGCACTTTGGCTTCGTTGTGTAAAAGGGTTATAAGTTCATCAATATTTTCGGCATCTACCATTTTTATGGCGCCTTTAGGAGTGGGTTTTTCAAAAGAAATAGTCCGAGTTTTTTCTTGAATATTTTCAGGCTCAATAACCCGCAGTGGTTTTTTCCGAGCCATCATAATGCCTCGCATGTTTGGAATTTTTAAATCACTTTCTTCAACCAACCCTTTTTGACCCCCTATGACCAACGGGAGAGCGGTTGACAATGTTTCTTTACCGCCGTCGATCTCACGAACAGCCGTTGCGTTCTGTCCCTCAACCTCTAAAGCAATGCAGTTATTAACAAAACTAGCTCCTAAGCTTGCGGCTAACAATCCAGGGACAACACCGCCATTATAGTCAATGGACTCTCTTCCAGCAATAATTAAATCGTAGTCTCCTTCTTTGGCAATTTTAGAAAGCGCACTCGCGACTGCAAATCCGTCCGTCGCAGCTGTGTTAATTCTTATGGCTGCATCGGCGCCAATGGCCAGCGCTTTTCTCAATGTCGGCTCTGTTTCCGCACCCCCAACATTGACCACATCAACGCTAGCACCTTGACGTTCCTTGAACCACATGGCTCGCGTCAAACCAAATTCGTCATTGGGATTGATTACAAACTGCACAGCGTTGCTGTCAAATCTTGAATTGTCCTCTGTGAAATTTATCTTGGAAGTCGTGTCGGGAACATGGCTGATACAAACTAAAATCTTCATTATTTTGGATTGTTATAATTACTAAACAAAATTACAAAAAAAGATTTAATTTCCTATGCACGCATAGGAAATTTTTAAATAAGATAAGCTTTAAATATGATTGTTTATTGTTATTTTTGCTTCGCAGAAAAATTACTTATTCTGTTTAACCAATTTTTGTCACCGCTACATCTGATGTAGATAAGATAGGACTCAACTTATGAAAACATTACAATTTAGAGAAGCTATTTGTGAAGCCATGAGCGAAGAAATGCGCCGCGATGAAAGCATTTATTTGATGGGTGAAGAAGTCGCAGAATACAATGGGGCTTACAAGGCTTCCAAAGGGATGCTTGATGAGTTTGGAGAGAAACGCGTTATTGATACCCCCATTGCTGAGCTGGGTTTTGCGGGGATTGCCGTTGGATCAACCATGACAGGTAACAGGCCGATTGTAGAATTCATGACCTTTAATTTTTCATTGGTAGGGATTGATCAAATCATAAATAATGCTGCAAAAATCAGACAAATGTCTGGAGGGCAGTTTAAATGTCCAGTCGTATTTAGAGGTCCTACAGCTTCAGCAGGCCAGTTGGCTGCGACCCACTCCCAAGCCTTTGAAAGTTGGTTTGCAAATTGCCCTGGACTGAAAGTTGTTGTCCCTTCAAATCCTTATGACGCCAAGGGGTTACTCAAGGCGGCCATTCGAGATGATGATCCTGTTATTTTTATGGAAAGTGAACAAATGTATGGTGATAAAGGCGAAGTACCAGAAGGAGAATACATCTTACCTATTGGAGTTGCTGACATAAAACGTGCTGGTTCTGATGTGACTGTTGTTTCCTTTGGAAAGATTATTAAAGAAGCTTATAAAGCGGCAGACATTCTTGAAAAAGAAGGTATTTCTTGTGAAATTATTGATTTGAGAACCGTGCGCCCTTTGGATATAAATACAGTTTTACAATCTGTTAAAAAAACCAATAGATTGGTTATATTAGAAGAGGCTTGGCCCTTTGGAAATGTTTCAACAGAAATCACATATCAAATTCAGGAAAAAGCCTTCGACTATTTAGATGCACCTATCATTAAGATTAATACAGCGGATACACCAGCCCCGTATTCTTCTGTTTTGTTAGAAGAATGGCTTCCCAACAGTGGCGACGTTGTGAAAGCAGTAAAAAAAGTATTGTACAATTAATAGATTACTATTTTGTTTTACTTTATTGAACGAATTCATAATTAATATTCAAAGATGAAGTATACTTTATTTTATTTTGGGTTGTTTTTTTCAGCATATATTTCTGCTCAGACCTACGTTAGCGGAACTATCTTTGACGATAAAGGTGAAATAATCGCATTTGCAAATGTGATGTTTAAAAACTCTTCAGAGGGCGTCATTTCAGATATAGATGGCAATTTTGTCTTAGATTCTCAGAATAATTACTCTTCAATAGTTGTGTCTTATATTGGATTCGAAACTAATGAAATAAAATTATCAAACAACAAAAATTCAGAGTTAAAAATTATTTTAAAAACAGGCTTTGAGCTTGATGAAGTACTTATTGTTGACAGGCCCAAGAAACGACTCAAAAAGAAAGAAAACCCTGCTTTTAGGATTTTAAAGGGAATTTGGGCAAATAAAAAAAGAAATGGTTTGAATCTCGTTGATAGCTATGCTTATAAAAAGTACTCATCAACAGAAGTGGGCTTAAATAATATTGACCAGAATTTTTTGAGAAAGATTTTTAGAAAGGATTATGACTCCTTGATTTCAATTATAAAGCAAGATAAGCGAAATAAAAGATTTTACATTCCAATATATCTCAGCGAAATTATTCAGAAGGTTTACGGAGACAATCGTTTAAACAAGCGGCTAGAGTTGACTGAGGCAGAAAAAGAAAAGGGAATTCAACAAGACGGATTTGTATTTGATCGCATAAGTAATGTCTTTGCAGAAATCAATATTTACGATAATAATATAGAGCTATTGAATAAAACATTTGTAAGTCCACTTTCCAGCGATGGTTTCGGTTCTTACGATTATGTTTTACAAGATAGTATTGTATCGGATTCTAAAACACGTTACCGTATTTATTTTTTTCCTAAAAGAGAGGCTGACCTTGTTTTTGAAGGAAGTTTCATTGTCACTGAAGATTTTTTTGCAGTCAATGAAATTAGCATGAAAGTCAATTCAAATATAAATTTAAATCTCATTCGTAATTTGTACATAGAAAAATCATTTATTATCGAAAATGACAGTGTTTTTCTTCCTGAAGCAAATGTTTATGAGGCAGACTTTACACTATTAACCAAATCGGAAAAAAACAAGGGTCTTTATGTTAAGCGTACTGAAAAATTTGAAAGTTATGATTTTAAACAAACTAGATCACCTAATTTTTATGACAATAATGTTGTTAAAATTAAACAAAATCAATTCGCTAAAAATTCTGATTATTGGGAGAAAAACCTCCCTGTCAACGTTGACAATAGCGAAACAGAATCTGTTCTCATAAATCTCAAAGCAAACAGAAAGATAAATAATATAACAGGTCTATTGAGAACGCTTTCGAGCGGTTATTTCAAGCTTTCTAATTCAATTGAATTTGGATCGGTTTGGAGCACTTTTGCAAATAACGATGTCGAAGGGTTGAGGATGGCTTTAGGCTTTAGGTCATTTAAAGATCTACATGACAGATTCAGAGTATATGGCAGACTTGCTTACGGATTTAAAGACGAAAAGTATAAGTATATGTTAGATGCTAGGTACTTGCTTAAACAAACACCCAGATTAACCGTGGGAATTAATTATGTTAACGACATAGAACAATTGGGTAGTCGCTTACTGACTAGTATTGGATCTAATCAAGGAGGATTTGGAACAAACTCTCTTTTTAATAGAGGAAACAACTATTTTTTGTCCCGAGTAAAAAGGTTGTCTGCCAACGTCAACATTGAATTTTACAGGAATTTTCTTGTTGGGCTAAACTATTCAACCAGCCAAATTTCATCTGCTGCCCCTGAATTGTTTTCAATTGATTTCTTGGATGAAAATCAACAAACTGTAGAATCAGAATTGGTGGATAACAATGCGGAGATTTATGTATTGTATACTCCAAAAAGGAATTTATTTGGCTATGGGGTTGAAAGAAAATTTGGAAAAAACCTTTATCCTACTTTTTTATTGAGTTTCCAAAAAGCATTAGAAATTGGTGCTGGTAACACGAATTATTCAAAGCTTCTTTTTTCTTACAACCAACCATTAAAACTTGGGAAATTTGGAATTATGGATGCGACTCTAGAAACAGGAAAAACATTTGGTAATGTTCAATTGTCTGTTTTGGGCGCAGTCCCTGCAAATCAAAATTATACACTTTTAGCGAATACTTTTTCGCTCTTAAATTATTATGATTTTGTTGTAGATCAATTTACTTCAGGTCATTTCGAACATCATTTTAATGGCTTTATTTTAAATAGAATTCCTTTTTTCAATAAACTCAAATTACGAAGCTTATTGACTTTTAGAGGTGTCGTTGGGGATATTTCTGAGTCCAATAAGGCCATTAACAGATCATCTATCACATACAATGCTCCAACAGACCTCTATTACGAATACGGCTTCGGAATTGAAAACATAGGTTTAGGAAATATTAGAATTTTTCGAATTGACTTTATTTGGCGTTCTGATTTAAATAACACAAATTCTGTGTCTCCTAACTTTGGTATAAGAATTGGGATGTCTCCAGCATTTTAGAAAATCTGACACACCGCCTTTCTTCAGAATGTATTTTGTAATAATCCCTAATTATTTTCAATATACAACATTCGTTTTTTAATTTCTTTTCATTTCACTACATTTGTGGCCTTTAAAAATGAATTAAAATAAAATTATGAAATCAATGATGATTTACATGCCAATAGTTTTGGCGCTTTTAGGACTAATCTTCATGTTAGTCAAGCAAAAATGGGTAATGAAACAAGATGCTGGTGATGGAAAAATGAAAGAAATTTCAGATCACATTTATGAAGGCGCTTTAGCATTCTTAAGTGCTGAGTACAGACTACTAGCTATTTTTGTAGTGATTGTAAGCGCACTTCTCTTTAGTGTTTCTCTAGTAGTAGACACCACGCATTGGTTGATAGTTATTGCCTTCATTTTTGGCGCAATTTTTTCTGCTTATGCTGGAAATATCGGAATGAAAATAGCAACTAAAACAAACGTCAGGACGACCCAAGCAGCTCGAACTAGTCTGCCAAATGCATTGAAAATTTCATTTGGTGGTGGTACTGTAATGGGCCTTGGTGTTGCTGGTCTTGCAGTTTTAGGTTTAACAGGATTCTTTATTTTATTCTATAATTATTTTATGGGCGGAGTTGAAGGTGCTTTTTCTGTTGACAAAATGACCATCGTTTTGGAAACCCTAGCGGGCTTCTCTTTAGGTGCTGAATCCATTGCATTATTTGCCCGAGTTGGAGGAGGTATCTACACAAAAGCTGCCGATGTTGGTGCAGATTTAGTAGGAAAAGTTGAAGCTGGTATCCCTGAGGATGATCCAAGAAATCCTGCTACAATAGCTGATAATGTTGGTGATAATGTTGGAGATGTTGCTGGAATGGGCGCTGACCTTTTTGGCTCATATGTGGCAACTGTACTAGCAGCAATGGTATTAGGAAATTATGTCATCAAAGACATGGGGGGAAGTATTTCTGATGCCTTTGGAGGTATAGGCCCTATTTTATTGCCAATGGCTATTGCTGGAGCTGGTATTGTAATTTCTATCATTGGCACAATGCTCGTAAAGATCAAAAATAACGATGCGAAAGAAGATCAGGTGATGGGGGCGTTAAACATAGGAAACTGGACTTCAATTGTATTGGTAGCTGCTTCGTGTTATGCACTGTGTATGTACATGTTGCCTGAAACCATGACCATGGAATTTTTTGGAGAAGGGTTAAAAGAAGTTTCCAGAATGAGTGTATTCTTTGCTACTTTAGTAGGTTTGGTGGTAGGTGCAGTCATCTCCTCTGTAACCGAATATTATACTGGACTCGGTAAATCTCCAATCTTAAAAATTGTACATCAATCAAGTACTGGTGCTGGTACAAATATTATTGCTGGTTTAGCTACTGGTATGATTTCTACCTTCCCCTCAGTAATATTATTTGCTGGTGCCATTTGGGCATCCTATTTCTTTGCAGGATTTTATGGAGTTGCGCTTTCAGCTTCTGCTATGATGGCAACTACAGCGATGCAGTTGGCTATTGATGCATTTGGACCAATTTCTGACAATGCTGGAGGAATAGCAGAAATGAGCGAACAAGATCCCATAGTAAGAGAAAGAACGGATATTTTAGACTCAGTTGGTAATACTACAGCCGCTACTGGAAAAGGGTTTGCCATTGCTTCTGCCGCATTAACATCTCTAGCCTTGTTTGCTGCTTATGTAACATTTACAGGAATAGACGGAATTAATATTTTTAAAGCCCCTGTATTAGCGATGTTATTTGTTGGGGGTATGGTTCCTGTTGTATTTTCTGCTTTAGCGATGAATGCTGTTGGGAAAGCGGCCATGAAAATGGTACAAGAAGTGAGGCGTCAGTTTAAAGATATTCCTGGGATAATGGAAGGTACTGGAAAGCCAGAATACGATAAGTGTGTTGCGATTTCCACGGAGGCTTCTCTAAAAGAAATGATTCTACCTGGGCTTTTAACTATTGGGTTTCCTTTATTAATCGCTTTTGTTCCAATGCTATTTGGAATGGATAACTTAGCGATTGCCGAAATGCTAGGGGGTTATATGGCAGGGGTTACAGTTTCTGGTGTTCTTTGGGCAATTTTTCAAAACAATGCTGGTGGTGCTTGGGATAATGCCAAAAAATCTTTTGAAGCTGGTGTTGAGATAAATGGAGAAATGACCTATAAAGGCTCTGACGCTCATAAAGCAGCAGTCACTGGAGATACCGTTGGAGATCCTTTCAAGGATACTTCTGGCCCCTCCATGAATATATTGATCAAACTTACTTGTTTGATTGGTTTGGTTGTTGCCCCAATTTTGGGTGGCCACTCAGATAGCTCAGATATTGATACGAAAAAACTTAGCTATAGCTTGGGTGTTAATGTAGCCTCTGGAATTAAAACTCAAGGGGTTGAGTCCATAGATACTAGGGCTATCTCTAAGTCTTTTAATGATGTGTTTCAAGGCAACGATTTGGAGATTTCTGAACAAGAGAGCTTACAGTTTTTACAAACCTATTTTAGAGAATTGCAAGCCAAAAAACAGCAAGAAGCCGCTGAGCAAGCCAAGGTTTCAGAACAAGAAGGCATCGATTATTTAGCTGAAAATGCCAAAAAGGATGGGGTGGTTACCACAGAAAGTGGACTTCAATACGAAGTGCTTAACAAAGGTACTGGTGCCTCACCTACTGCTGAAGACAGCGTCACGGTACATTACACAGGAACTTTGATTGACGGTACTGTTTTTGACAGTTCCGTAGAACGTGGAGCGCCAGCTACATTTGGAGTATCTCAAGTGATCAAAGGCTGGACTGAAGCATTACAACTCATGTCTGTAGGTCAAAAACTACGTTTGGTTATTCCTTCAAATCTTGCTTATGGGCCAAGAGGTTCAGCGCCTAAAATTGGACCTAATGCAACTTTGATATTTGAAGTTGAACTTATTAAAATAAACTAATCTTTAAGGATTAATCCAAAAAAACCCTCTATAATTAATAGAGGGTTTTTTGTTTTAAGTTTGGTTTGTTTGTGTTAAAATAAGCCATTGATTTCCGAATCGATCTTTTCAATAATTTGACCGAGGTCTTCTGCGTTTTCTACAAAATCTAAGGGATCAACATCAATGATCAATAACCGCCCCTTATCATAGCCATGAATCCATGCTTCATAGCGCTCGTTTAAGCGGCTTAAATAGTCAATTGAAATAGAGTTTTCATAATCACGTCCGCGTTTGTGAATTTGATTAACGAGGTTTGGTATCGAACTTCTTAAATAAATTAATAGATCTGGTGCTTGTACAGTACTTTCCATTAGATTAAAGAGTGAGGAATAGTTGTCAAAATCTCTGTTGGTCATTAGGCCCATTGCATGCAAATTTGGCGCAAAAATATTAGCATCCTCATAAATTGTACGGTCTTGAATGATTTTTTTTCCGCTCTTTCTGATTTGTACCACTTGTCTGAAACGGCTATTTAAAAAGTAAACTTGTAAGTTGAAACTCCAGCGCTCCATCTCATTGTAAAAATCATCCAAGTATGGATTGTCAACAACATCTTCCAGCTGTGCTTCAATTCCGTAATGCTTGGCAAGTAATTGTGTAAGCGTTGTTTTTCCAGCGCCAATGTTTCCAGCAATAGCAATATGCATGATCTATATATTTAAAAGTTGGTAGTGGTAAAGCAATTCACCGTCATAAATATACAAGGTTTGGTTCATTACAAAAAACTGTTTAATTGTTTTTTTTGGGATTTTTAAAATATGAAATTTATTGTTGATATTTTCCCTGTAATAAAGACTATTTTCCTTTTTAAAAATAACAAAACCAGACCCTAATTTAAAATCATCAAATCCGTCATGATTCATTTTTGAAATTATACTGCCTGTGTAATTGTAATGGTAAAATGACGATCCAGTCAGCGCATATACATTATTGTAGTCACTTTGAAGCGCCAAAACTTCACTATTGAAAGGGAGTGTATTCAGCTTTGTTTTATTGGCTTTGTAATCAAACAATTCTAATTGCAACGTAAGGGCGTTAAATAACCAAAGTGTACTTTCGTTTGCATAAGCAATTTCTGTAACCAATCGATAAGGAAGTCTATTATTAAAATTTAAAATGTCAATCTCTGCCAGCCGATTGTCTAGCAGAACCACGGAATTGAAATTTTTGTGAAGCACTGCAATTTTAAGGGCATTAAAAACATGTACTTGATCAATTTTACCAAGTTGAAGATTACTGTAGGATTGTAAGTTTCCGTCCCTATTTTTTTCAAGGGCTACATTTTTTAAGTAGTATATCGAGTTAAAACGATCAATTCCAACAAAATTTGACCAGTCTACCTTCTCCTTTTTAAGCAGGCTTACTTCTACAGGCTTTTGAGCTATTGCTACTGTGGCACACAGTAATATTAAACAAAAAACAATTTTTTTCATTGTTCAGAAAAATACAAAAAACAGTTTTATTTTTTGTAACAAATCAAAAGTTCTTTCGTCTACAAATACTAGGAGCACTACAAAGTTCGTTTAACTTTGTGAACAATTTAACGCCTCATTGTTAAACAATGTGTACTTTTACATCCTTTAAGCAAGAAAAAAAATGTATAATATATTCAATCTTGCGATTTCAATCGCATTGATTCTTTCTTGTAGCTTGATTCAAGCACAAGACTTCCAAGGTAAAGCTTATTATTATTCAAAAACAACCCCTGATATAAGTGGTTGGGGCAATGGTAAAATGTCTGAAGTACAGAAAAAACAAATAGCTGATCGTATGCGAGGTATGTTTGAAAAGTCTTTTATCTTAACTTTTGACAAACAAGCTTCAATTTTCAAAGAAGAAGAAGTTTTAGAAGCCCCCGGTCAAAGCGGCTTCGGAGGCTGGTGGAGTAGTTTTTCATCTGGGCCACAGTATAAAAATATAAAAACCCAACAATTCATTCAAGACCAAGAGTTCTTTGGTAGAAAGTTTTTGATTACCGATTCACTTCAGAAATTTGAATGGAAAATGGGGACTGAAAGCAAACAAATTGGACAGTATTTATGTCTAAAAGCGACTGCCATAAAAGAGGTGGACGAATTTGACTGGAGAAGCATGCGCGGAAAAAATCGCGGTAAAAAAGACCAAGAAAGCTCCAAAACAGATGCTGCTAAAACCAAATCTGTAACTGAAGACATTGAGGTACCTGAAACCATCACTGTCACCGCTTGGTATACCCCGCAAATCCCTATTAATCAAGGCCCGGGAGAGTTTTGGGGCTTGCCTGGACTCATTCTCGAAGTTAAGGCAGATCAAACCACTATTTTATGTTCAAAAATTGTCATGAATCCTGAACAAAAAATCACCATATCGGCACCGGAAAAAGGACGTGTTATTTCTAGAGAAGATTACAACGCTACGGTCAAACAAAAAATGGAAGAAATGCGAGATATGTACCGAGGACGCGGCGGAAGAAAATAAACACAACTTTTATAATTAAATTATTTATATAATGAAATATTATTTAAGCACTATTTTAATGCTATTTTTTGGGATGTGTTTTTCACAGGTCAAATTGGAGGGCTTTGTCAAGGATTCCCTTGGCAATGGTTTAGAATTGGCCAATGTGATTGCCATTAATAAAGCCACTAGTGCTTTGGATTCTTATGGCATCACCAACGAGGAGGGTCGCTTCCGATTGAATCTAAAGAAGAACTCTCAATACAGCATTCAAGTGAGTTATATCGGGATGAAATCTTTGAGTCAGGCTTTAGAAACGTTCTCCGATGACGTTACTCAAAATTTTGTTATGCAAGAAGATAATGCCCTAGATGAGGTCGAATTGACTTACGAAATGCCAGTCACCATTAGTGGCGACACGCTCACCTATAACGCAGATTCATTTAACAAAGGAACGGAACGCAAGTTAGAAGATGTTTTAGAGAATTTGCCTGGAGTTGAAATTAACGACGATGGCCAAGTTGAGGTAGAAGGCAAAGTGGTTACCAAAGTTATGGTTGAAGGCAAAGATTTTTTTGACGGAGACAGTAAATTAGCCACAAAAAACATTCCTTCCAATGCGGTAGATAAGGTTCAAGTTTTAAAGAATTATGCTGAGGTAGGCCAGCTCAGTGGGGTCAGAAATAACCAAGATAATATCGCCATTAACATCAAACTTAAAGAAGGTAAAAAGAATTTTTGGTTTGGAAATGTAACGGCGGGTGCTGGGGAGCCAGAAGTCCATCCAAGCGTTGAGTCGCTATACCTTATTCAACCTAAGCTTTTTTACTACAGTCCAGAGTACAGTATTAACTTTATTGGCGATTTAAACAATTTAGGAGAAGTTGCATTTACAAGGCGGGATTATTTTAATTTTACCGGAGGCTTTAAAAGGCCTGGACTGAGTAGCGGAACAAATTTGAATTTAGGCAGCAATGACATTGGGGCTTTAACACTTCAGAACAACCGTGCTAAGGACATCAATACAAAATTTGGAGCCGCCAACTTTAGTTGGTCTCCAAAAAGTTCTCTCGACCTTGGAGGGTTTGCTATTTTTTCCAATAGCCGGAATGAATTGCAGGAAAACCGCTTCATTCAATATACGGATGCCGGTATTGGAATCCCAAATGAAGAAACGGAAAGCAACACCTTTCAAGAAAATAATTTAGGGATGCTCAAATTTTCTACAAAATACCAACCCGATGCGAACAATCAAATTGACTACGAGGTTTTCGCACAGATGTCAAAAACCGAACAAGATCAAAGATTTTTCTCTTCAATTAACAGCTCGATTGATCAGCTAGAAGAAGCCACACCATTCAACGTAAGTCAAAATCTAAATTATTATTACACACTTGACGAGAATAACATCTTTGCATTAGAGGCACAGCACGTTATCAAAGATGAAGACCCTTTTTACAATGCAGTTTTAGAAGATAAGTTTAACTACGATAGTACGGCGGCCAATTTGGGATTAGACGAAACCCAAAGCAATTATAATTTAGCGCAAGAAAAGCGCGTCAAATCTAATCAATTAGATGCCAAACTTGATTACTGGCGAATTCTCAATAAAAAAAGCAATTTAAATTTCACATTAGGAACGATTTTGAGCCACCAAAAATTCGATTCTAATATTTTTCAATTTTTGGACGATGGCTCACGCTTAGATACCACTTTGAGTTCTGGTGATGTTTCAGATGTCAACGCCATTGACTACAAATTTAGCGATCTGTACCTAGGGCTTCATTACCGATTGAAAACGGGAATTTTTACCATCACACCAGGAGTTTCAGCTCATGCCTATAATGTAACTAATAGACAGTTTGGACAAAAAGTAACAGATAACTTTTTCAGGTTTCTTCCTGATTTAAATGTACTCATGCAACTTAAAAAGAGTGAAACATTAACTTTGAACTACCGAATGCAAAACCAGTTTACAGACGTATCTAATTTTGCGAGTGGTTTGGTGTTGAATAACTACAACGCGTTGTTTTCTGGAAATCCCTTCTTAGAAAATGCATTGTCGCATAATGTCAGCTTGTTTTATTACAGCTTTAATATGTTTAATTACACCAATGTTTTCGCCAGTCTTAATTATAACAAAAGCATAGACAATATTCGTACAGAATCTGTGTTTACACCCGGCAGTGTCATTCGGGTCTCTACCCCGTTTAATTCTCCTTTCGCAGATGAAAGTGTTACGGCCAATGGCCGCTTTCAGCGCACTTTTGGGAAAATTAGAGGCACGCTCCGCGCCAATTTCAATTATTCTAAGTTCAATCAATTTGTCCAAGGCCGCCGTTCGGAAAACGAAACATTTTCCCAGACTTATCGCGCGCAGCTACGCACCAATTTTAGAACGGCGCCTAACCTAGATTTAAGCTACCGTTACACCATTCAAGACAACAATTTGGGCCAAAATACTACCAAATTCTTCACCAAAAGTCCATCTATTGAACTTGATGCTTTGTTTTTGAAAGCATTTACGTTTAAAACGGATTATTCCTTTAATGATTTCAGCGACGAGACCGGCACCATTAATACATTTGAGTTTTGGAATGCCTCTTTATCTTACCGAAAAGACGAAGATGCTAAATTTGAATATGAACTTAAGGCAACCAACTTATTGGATACACGTTCTCAGAACCAGAGTAGCACAGGTAATATATCGGTCAGCGCAACAGAGTATTTTATTCAACCACGCTTCATCACATTTCGAATACGATACGTACTTTAATCTAAACCATTAGTGTTTCTTACAGCTTAAATGCGGTTTTGATTTGGGGAACAAGGTCTAGTTTTTCCCACGTAAAGAGTTCCACATTCATCACCTTACTTTTACCATTGGGTTGTTCAAACTTCTTTTCAATGGTACGGTTGGTTCGCCCCATATGACCATAGGCTGCCGTTTCTAAGTAAATTGGAGAACGCAGCTTGAGCCTATGTTCGATAGCAGCTGGTCTCAAGTCAATGAGTTCAGTAATTTTTTGCGCAATGTCTCCATCAATTAAACTAACATGGGCTGTACCATATGTATTTACATAAACCCCCATAGGCTCAGCCACCCCAATGGCATAACTTACCTGGACTAGAATTTCATCACAAAGACCAGCAGCAACCATGTTCTTAGCAATGTAGCGCATTGCATAGGCAGCTGAACGGTCTACTTTGCTAGGGTCTTTTCCTGAAAAAGCACCCCCGCCGTGAGCCCCTTTTCCTCCGTAAGTATCTACAATAATTTTTCTTCCAGTGAGTCCAGTGTCCCCGTGAGGGCCTCCAATTACGAACTTCCCAGTGGGGTTGATGTGGTAGTTGATATTATCATTGAAAAGCACTTGAATGCTTTGCGGTAGTTTTGCAACAACACGTGGTATTAAAATCGTTTTTAGATCTTTTTCAATAGTGTTTAACATGGCTTTTTCATCCGCTAAAAATGGATCGTGTTGGGTAGAAATAACTACAGAATCGATGCGAAGCGGGACGTTGTCATCACTGTATTCAATCGTGACTTGACTTTTTGAGTCTGGGCGCAGGTAGCGAATGGCTTTATCTTCACGGCGTAAGGCTGCAAGTTCTTTTAATATACGGTGGGAAAGTTCAAGCGCCAATGGCATGTAATTTTCAGTTTCGTTGGTTGCATAACCAAACATAATACCTTGGTCCCCTGCTCCTTGCGCCTCAGGTGTGGCTTTATCGACCCCCCGGTTAATGTCTTCGGATTGTTCGTGAATTGTTGATAGAACCCCACAAGAATTTCCATCAAACATATATTCTCCTTTAGTATAGCCAATTTTATTAATGGTGTTTCGTGCAATTTTCTGCACATCCAAATAGGTTTTAGATTTGACTTCCCCCGCTAAAATTACCTGCCCTGTAGTTACCAGAGCCTCACAAGCCACCTTAGATTGCGGGTCAAAAGCGAGAAAATGATCGATAATTGCATCGCTAATTTGGTCTGCCACTTTATCTGGGTGTCCTTCTGAGACACTTTCGGATGTAAATAAATAACTCATAAAATAATTTTATGAAAACAAAAAGAAGATTGCAAGGCTAGTGAAGTAGTTTATACTGTTTTAGCTTTTTTTAATGAGGTTGCAATCAGATCAAATTTGTCCTCGGTATTTTCGCAAATTTAATAAATAAAGCACTATTAAAAAAGTTTTACTGCAAAACGAAGGAATTAAAATTTAAAAAAATAGAGTACTTTTACTCCCTTATTTTTAAAAATGTTTCGACTTTTAATTTGGTTTTTTTGCGCTCCTTTCTTTTTTAGTTTCTCTCAAGAAAACAAAGGTAATAGTTATGTAGATGTTAATTATTTCAAGGGCTATATACCGCTTCATAATCCAGATATACTACATTTAATTAAAGGGCGCCCAGAAGGGACTCTAATTGCCTGGAATCAACGTACGGATGGTCAAAAAGAATGGCATAGACATTATAACTATCCAGATTATGGCGCATCCTTTATGTTTCAAGATTTTCAAAACCCTGTTCTTGGAAAGGCCTATGGATTTTATGGCCATTTTAATTTTTACTTTTTAAAGCGTCGTATGATGCTACGTGTTGGACAAGGTGTTGTAATCTCCTCAAACCCCTATGATAAAAATTCAAACCCAAAAAACATTGCTTTTGGATCTAGGTTGCTAGCTAGCCCTTATCTGATGCTAAACTATAGGAAGTCGAATCTGATAGGGCCTTTAGGTATTCAATCTGGATTGCTTTTATTTCATGCTTCCAATGGCAATATTAAAGCCCCTAATACAAGTGTAAACACTATAGCATTTAATATTGGGTTAAATTATGACTTAGGCAGCAAAGAAATAATTCCTGAATATTTGCCGGAGGAAGTATTTATTTCAGAGGGTTTGAAAATAAATTTAGTATTTCGATCTGGACTTAATCAGATTAGTGTTGTGGGTGGTTCGCAGTTTCCTTTTTATACATTTTCAGTGTATGCAGACAAGCGGTTCAATTTTTTTAGTGCCTTTCAATTTGGATTTGAAGCTTCTTTTTCACAGGCATTAAAAGAAGAAATTTACTATCGAAGCATTGCATTTCCAGAAACACCCTCAGATTCAAATGCGGATTACAGACGTATTGGAACTTTCTTAGGCTATGAGTTGTTCATAAATAATTTATCAGCTTTTGCTCAGCTTGGTTACTATATTTATTATCCCTACGATTTTGAAGGCCGCTTGTACAACAGAATCGGCTTAAAATATTATTTTGGGGGTCAATGGTTTGGCGCGTTTTCTGTTAAATCTCATAGTGCCACAGCTGAAGCAATTGAGTTTGGAATTGGAATACGTTTTTAATGTTTAAAGTTTTCAGAGTTATCAAAATGAATAACAATAGGCCTATGAAATATTTAATTTATACACTTTTCTCTCTCATAATTTTTTCTTGTGATCAAGAAGATGCTTGGGACTGCATACAAGCCTCAGGTGCCACGGTTTTTCAAGAATTAACGGTAGCACCATTTGAAAGAATTCTGGTCAATAGAGACATCGAATTGATTGTAAAACAAGGCATGGATTATAAGGTTGAAATTCAAACGGGCGCCAACCTTGTCAATGATATTGAGGTCGTTGTTTTAGATTCTCAACTTCAATTAACCGATCACAATACTTGCAACTTGGTTCGGGGCTATGGACTTACCAAAATGATTGTTACAACCCCTTTCTTGAGTGAAATAAGAAGCAGCACACAATATTTAACATCATCCGATGGGGTTTTAACTTTTGAAAACTTAAAACTTATTTCTGAAAATTTCAATTCCGATTATATAAGCTCCGGGGATTTTAACATGACTCTAAATTCACAAACGCTTTCTGTTCTAGCAAACAGTTTGTCCGTTTTTGAAATCTCTGGATTTACAGATTCATTGTCTGTAGGGTTTTATGGCGGCGTCTGTGAATTTAAAGGGTCGAATTTAATAGCACAACATGTTCAAATATTTCATAGAAGCAGTCACGATATGATTGTAAATCCACAACAATCTTTAGAAGGCGAAATTCTAAGCGTAGGAGATGTCATCAGTATTCAAACCCCAGCCGTTGTTGATGTTGAGCAGTATTATACAGGCCAGTTGTTGTTTTTAGATTGATAAAAACAATAATCATCAATATTTTTAGCTTTTATTTTATAGTATGATGATAAATTCCCTAAAAAGTGAACTAAAACACACACTTTATCGAATTGTATCTCTTTTTTATTAAAGAATCTTAAATTTTTGATATTTAATCCATAAAAAAAGAAATTAAATTTTAATTTGAAAAAAAAATATTTACATTAGCAACGCATTTATTTAAAAGGCATGATTAAATTAAATTATACATTTTATAACTGGTATTACTTCTTTTTTAACAAAAGAATCGAGGCCTAGCACATGTAATTTAAAACTATAAAATTTAACTGGAGTCTCGATGTAAACATCGAGATTTTTTTTTATGATAAAAAAAGTCGCCATACAAGGAATAGAAGGATCATTTCATCACATAGTTACGCAAAATTATTTTGCAACTGCAGTTGAAATAGAACCCTTTCTAACATTTAAAGAAGCCGTGAACGCTCTCACTGAAAAAAAAGTCGAGGCCGCTGTAATGGCTCTTGAAAACTCCATTGCTGGTTCTATCATACCCAATTATGCTTTGATAGACAACAATGCCTTGCACATTACTGGTGAATATTATTTGGATGTACAACACAATTTAATGGCACTTCCTGGACAAAGCATCGCCGACATCAAAGAAGTTTGTTCCCATCCTATGGCTCTTTTGCAATGCCAAGCATTTTTTGATCAATACCCTCACATTAAATTGGTTGAAGACAGCGATACGGCCGATGTTGCAGAAAGAATTAACAAACACAAATTGAAAGGCGTCGCAGCTATTGCAAGTTCAGTGTCAGCCGAAATTTTTAAGCTTCAAATTTTAGCTAATAACATACAAACCATTCAAAGTAATGAAACACGGTTTGTGATTTTAGAACGTCAGCCTCATCCAACTTCAACTATTAACAAAGCATCTTTGAAGTTTTTGTTAGACCACAAACGTGGCAGCTTGGCGGCGATGCTAAATGTCATGAGCGATTGCAATTTAAACTTAACCAAGATTCAATCCCTTCCTAAAATTGACACCCCTTGGAAATATGCATTTTTTGTTGATGTCACTTTTGATACTGAAGGAAATTATGAAAAGGCAAAGGCCTTAATGAACATCATGGCTGAAGAATTTAAGGTTCTTGGAACCTATAAAAATGCAAAAAAATGACGGCAGTTGCACAGCGATTACACACCGTTGAGGAATATTATTTTTCAAAGAAATTAAAGGCTGTTCGTGGACTTATTTCTGAAGGCGCTCCAGTTATTAATCTTGGGATTGGAAGTCCTGATTTACCTCCTCATCCTAGAGTTGTAGAAGCCTTAAAAAATAGTATGATAGATCCCAACGCACATAAATACCAGAGCTATCAGGGACTGCCAGAGCTCAGAAATGCCATTTCTAATTTTTACAAAAATAACTACGGGATTTCTTTAAACCCAGAAAAAGAAATACTGCCACTTATGGGAAGTAAAGAAGGAATCATGCACATTTCAATGGCCTATCTTAACGAGGGAGATGCTGTTTTAATTCCAAACCCCGGCTACCCAACCTACAGCGCAGTTACTAAATTGATGGGTGCAAAGACTATGTTTTATGATTTAAACGCCGAAAGTCAATGGCAACCCAATATTGCAAAACTAGAAGCTTTGGACCTGTCCAATGTGAAGCTTATGTGGGTCAATTATCCACACATGCCCACTGGGACCCTCGGCGATACCAACCGTTTGGAAGCCTTAATTCAATTTACCACCAGGCATGATATCTTATTGATTAACGACAACCCTTACAGTTTTATTTTGAATGACAATCCTCGAAGTATTTTTAATTACCAAGGCGCCAAAGCATGTTGTTTAGAACTTAATTCTTTGAGTAAAAGCTTTAATATGGCTGGCTGGCGCGTAGGAATGCTTTCTGGAGCAGCCCATCACATTAAAAATGTTTTAAAGGTCAAAAGCAACATGGATTCAGGGATGTTCTATGGTGTTCAAAAAGGGGCGATTGAAGCATTAAATACATCCAATGATTGGTTTGATAACTTGAATTCAACTTATAAAAAACGCCGCAATTTGGTTTGGAAATTGGCCTCTCAGCTGGGCTGTACATATGATAAAAATACCACAGGGATGTTTGTATGGGCTAAATTGCCAAACGCTTTAGATTCAGAAGAATTTATAGACAATTTACTGCTTGAAAAAAATATTTTTATTGCTCCAGGAACAATTTTCGGCTCCAATGGAAAAGGTTATGTTCGTTTTTCATTGTGTGCGGGTGAAGATGCGATTAACGAAGCTATAATACGTACCAAATGAAGAATATTAGCATTATAGGAGTTGGACTTATTGGCGGTAGTTTCGCGTTGAATCTAAGGGCCCTTTATAAGGACGCATTTATTCAAGGAATTGATCAGAATGACGCCCATATAGCAGAAGCCATTGATTTGGGATTAATTGATAAAAAAGGGAATCTAGAGTCTATCGTTAAGTCCGATTTGGTGGTACTCGCCACACCTGTAAATGCCGCTTTAAAATTATTACCCAATATTCTAGACAGACTATCTCCAAACGCTTTGGCCTTAGACATGGGATCGACCAAATCTACCATATGTCAGGCTGTTGATGGACATCCAAAACGCGCTCAATTTTTAGCCAATCACCCCATTGCTGGAACCGAGTTTTCGGGTCCCTCCGCTGCCCACTTGAGCTTGTTTAAAAACAAAACCAATATTATTTGTGACATTGAAAAAACGGATCCTGAGTTGTCAAAATCCGTTCTTGACATTTTTGAAGCCATAGGAATGAAAATTCGTTATATGGACTCGAAGGCCCATGACAAGCACATTGCTTATGTGTCCCATTTATCTCATATCAGCTCCTTTATGTTGGGAAAAACTGTCATTGAGAAAGAAAAAAACGAGCGTAATATTTTTGACATGGCAGGCAGTGGTTTTGAATCGACTGTACGATTGGCCAAAAGTTCACCAGAAATGTGGGCCCCTATTTTCGAGCAAAACAAGGCCAATGTCATTGAAACCTTAGAGGAGTACATTCAAAATTTAAATCATTTTAAAGCCCTAATGGAATCTGATGACTTTGAAGCCATTAGAAGTGAAATGGAAAACACAAATTATATAAAAACAATTTTAAAAGGAATCTCTTAAAAACCAACAAATAATGAAGAACAGCAAAGAATTAAGAACATGGTTGGATGATATGCAACTGGAGCATCCACTTGTTATTGCAGGACCATGTAGTGCAGAAACCGAAGCACAGGTGTTAAAAATCGCACATGAATTAAAAAATTCTGATGTCAACTACTACCGTGCAGGCATTTGGAAGCCGCGAACCCGTCCAGGCAATTTTGAGGGGGTCGGTGCGCTAGGGCTCAAATGGCTTCAAAAAGTAAAGGCCGAAACCGGTTTAAAAACAGCGACAGAGGTGGCCAATAGAACCCATGTTGAATTGGCTTTGGAGCACGACATCGATTTGCTTTGGATTGGTGCCCGGTCGACGGTGAGCCCTTTCATTGTTCAAGAGATAGCCGATGCTTTACAGGGTACGAATAAAATTATCCTCATTAAAAACCCAGTCAATCCAGACCTGGCGCTTTGGTTGGGAGCTGTCGAGCGTTTAAAGTCTGCAAACATCCAGAATTTGGGTGTCATTCACCGCGGATTTTCGACTTATGGAAAATCTAAATACAGAAACAATCCTGAATGGCAATTGGCCATTGAGCTGCAAACAAAATTCCCAGATTTACCACTCATCAACGACCCTTCTCACATTACCGGAAAGCGGGACATGGTTTTTGATGTCAGCCAAACTGCTTTGGATTTAAATTTTGACGGTTTGATGATTGAAACACATACCGACCCAGACAATGCCTGGAGTGATGCTGCTCAGCAAATTACACCTGAAACATTGATTCAGTACACTAAAGATCTAAAAATTAGAAAAGAAAGCACCAGCGAAGCCGATTACACTGATGAACTTCAGAAGTTACGGGCCCAAATTGATGTGGCTGACAATCAATTGTTGGAAAACCTTGGGAAGCGAATGCTTGTTTCGGAAGCCATTGGACAACTTAAAAAAGAGAAAAACGTGGCAGTACTTCAAAGCAAGCGTTGGAATGAAATTTTAGGAAAAATGGTATTAGAAGGTGAGCAGCACAATTTAAGTGAAGAATTTATTTTAAAACTTTTTAAAGCCATTCACCAAGAGTCTATCAACCATCAAAAGCAAATTTTGAAGGCATAAAAAAAGGCTCGCAATAGCGAGCCTTTTTTATATAAAGTTCATTTGAAAATAGAGTGAAAAGAAATTTGTTTCTTTGTTTTATGATTCGCATCATTACATATGACAGGAACGGTTTATAAATCCACTGGGAGTTGGTATACAATAAAGGCCTTTGATGGCACTTTCTTTGAGTGTCGCATCAAAGGTAAGTTTCGCATACAAGGGATTAAAAGTACCAATCCTATTGCGGTAGGGGATGTTGTTGATTTTGACATGGAAACAAGCAATAACATTGAAACGGGTGTCATTACCAACATCCACAACCGTAAAAACTATATTGTTAGAAAATCTGTCAATCTTTCTAAGCAAACCCATATCATAGCCAGCAATATAGACCAAGTTTTTTTGCTGATTACCATTGACAGTCCACCAACATCTACCAGTTTTATCGATCGTTTTTTGGTCACGGCTGAAGCCTATGGCATCAAAGCTGTTTTGCTGTTTAATAAAATGGATCTTTACAATCATGAGCGCGAAATTCTTGTTGAAGATTTAATTCAAACCTACTCTAAAATAGGATATGATTATTTAAAGATTTCTGCAAAAAAGGGCATTAATTTAAATGCACTTAAGTTCATAATGAAAGATAAAACCAGTATGTTTTCAGGCCATTCTGGGGTTGGAAAATCAACTTTGGTCAATGCCATTGAACCTGCCCTAAATCTAAAAACAAAAGCCATTTCAGAAATGCACCATCAAGGCCAACACACTACTACTTTTGCTGAAATGTTTGATTTGAGTTTTGGAGCTCACATCATCGATACCCCAGGCATCAAAGGCTTTGGTGTGGTCGATATGGATTCCGCAGAACTAGATCAGTACTTTCCTGAAATGTTTGTCATTAAACCCAAATGTAAGTTCCACAATTGCCAACACCTGCACGAACCTCAGTGCGCAGTAAAAGCGGCTGTGGATGCGGGTCTCATTGCCGCTTCACGCTACAAATCGTATTTGCAAATTCTTGAAGGTGAAGATGCGAACTACCGAACCGATTCATACGATTCACAATGAGAGCAGTTATTCAAAGAGTCTCAGAAGCCAGTGTCGCTGTCGATCAGAAGATTGAAGGTGAAATCGCTGAAGGCTTATTGATATTTCTAGGAATCGTTCCCACAGATACTTCGGAAGACCTTGAATGGCTGACTAAAAAAGTTGTAAATCTTAGAATATTTGAAGATAACAGGGGGGTAATGAATCTATCCTTAAAGGAAAAAAATGGTGCCGCTCTGGTCATAAGCCAGTTTACCTTGCACGCCCAGACCAAAAAAGGAAATCGCCCGAGCTATATAAAAGCCGCACGACCAGATATCGCAATCCCACTTTATCAGCAGTTTATAATGCAATTAGAAAATGATTTAAGAAGAAAAATTCAAACGGGAATTTTTGGCGCAAATATGCAAGTTTCGCTTCTAAATGATGGACCTGTTACTCTAATAATTGACAGTAAAAACCGTGAATAATTTTAGAGGTTTTTATTTGAAATCAGAGTCACAATACTTAATTTAGTAAAAGGTAAAATTAAGAATGATGAACATTCAAAATGCACAAAAAATTGTAGACCAATGGATAAAAACCCACGGGGTCCGCTATTTTAATGAATTGACCAATATGGCCCAGCTTACAGAAGAAGTCGGCGAGGTCGCTCGAATCATTGCCCGCCGCTACGGTGAACAAAGCGAAAAAGCGTCCGATAAAAGCAAAGATTTAGGAGAGGAGTTGGCAGATGTTCTTTTCGTAGTTTTGTGTTTGGCTAACCAAACTGGGGTAGACTTACAGGCGGCTTTTGATGCTAAATTAGAACTAAAAACCAAACGCGATCACGATCGTCACCACGCCAATAACAAGTTAAAATAACTGTGCAAATTTTTTTAAAAAAGTCAAAGATAAATGCCTTTTCAGTACTTAAAATTACAGGCTCTAAAAGTGAATCTAACAGAGTTTTGCTTTTACAAGCACTTTATAGTGGGCTAAAAATAAATAATTTATCAAATTCTGACGACAGCCAATTAATGCAAAAAGCAATTGCGTCTCAATCCTTGGTGGTAGACATCCACCACGCTGGGACATCCATGCGTTTTCTTACAGCTTACTTTGCCACCCGCGTTGGAAAAACAACCACCTTGACGGGTTCCAAGCGCATGCAAGAGCGCCCAATTAAAATATTGGTAGATGCCCTTAATTCCTTGGGCACTTCAATTACTTACTTAAAAAATGAAGGCTATCCTCCAATTTTGATTGAAGGCAAAAATCTCTCTAATGACAAGGTGTTTCTTAAAGCCAATGTGAGCAGCCAGTATATCTCCGCGTTGATGCTGATAGCTCCAACCCTAGAAAATGGTCTGACATTACATTTAGAAGGCAAAATCACCTCAACCCCATATATTAAAATGACTTTGGCATTGTTGGAAAATTTAGGAATTAAAACAAGTTTTGAAGCGCATACTATAAAGGTTGAATCTTTTCAAAAAGAGGTTTCTAAAACATTTACAGTTGAGTCGGATTGGTCTTCAGCCTCCTATTTTTACAGCCTGGTTGCCTTGAGTCCGATTGGGACACAAATTGATCTCAGTTCTTATAAATCTAACAGTCTCCAAGGCGATGCTGTTTTAATTGATATTTACAAACAATTAGGCGTTCAGAGCAAATTTGATGGCACCACACTTTCCTTAAAGAAAATTGGGGCTGCTTTACCCAGGTGTCTAAACTTGGACTTATCAGATGCACCAGATATAGCTCAAACCATCACCGTCAGTTGTCTGGGTCTGAAAATCCCTTGTGAGTTGACGGGGTTACACACTTTGAAAATCAAAGAAACGGACCGATTGGTAGCCCTTCAAAATGAAATTAAGAAATTGGGGTCCACTGTGGAAATTACCGACAACAGTCTTTCCCTAAATCCCCCCAATGTCCTAAATTCAATGGCGCATATCGCTACTTACAATGACCACCGTATGGCCATGGCATTCGCTCCGCTTGTGCTAAAAACAGACCTGTATATTGAAGACGCGGAGGTCGTTTCAAAATCCTATCCCGATTTTTGGAAAGATCTTGAAATGCTAGGTGTTGAAATACAATAAATAAAAATAAATCCTATAATACTTGACAACCCCCCTGCTGCAATTGTATATTTGCGACTTGTAAAAAAATGAACCTATGAAATTATCCCACTTTAGTTTTGAATTACCCGACGACCTCTTAGCAGAATATCCTTCAGACAATAGAGATGAAGCGCGCTTGATGGTTTTGAATAGAGAAAAACAAACCATAGAACATAAATACTTTAAAGATCTCATCGATTATTTTGAACAAGACGATGTGATGATTTTAAACAACACCAAAGTGTTCCCTGCACGTTTGTTTGGCAATAAAGAAAAAACCGGTGCGCGTATTGAAGTATTCTTGCTTCGTGAGCTCAATTCAGAACAACGTCTTTGGGATGTACTGGTAGATCCGGCCCGCAAGATTAGAATTGGAAATAAACTATATTTTGGTGAGGATGAAAGTTTAGTAGCTGAAGTCATTGACAATACTACTTCAAGAGGCAGAACCTTACGCTTCTTATTCGATGGTTCCTATGACGAGTTTCGTTCCAAGTTAAATGAGCTTGGTCAGACCCCGCTTCCAAAATATATAAAAAGAGAAGTAGAGCTCCAAGATGAGGACCGTTACCAAACCATATATGCTAAAAACGAAGGCGCTGTTGCCGCACCCACTGCCGGGCTTCATTTTTCAAAACACCTTTTAAAACGCCTTGAAATTAAGGGCATTGATTTAGCAGAAGTTACTTTGCATGTTGGGTTGGGTACTTTTAACCCAGTTGAAGTAGAAGATCTGTCCAAACATAAAATGGACAGTGAAGAAATTATTATTAGTGAAGATGCGACACAAACAATTAACAAGGCCTTGGCTGGGAAACGTCGAATTTGTGCTGTTGGTACCACAGTGATGCGCTCCATTGAAAGCTCCGTTTCATCCAGTGCGACTCTGAATGAATTTTCAGGGTGGACTAATAAATTTATTTTCCCGCCTTATGAATTTTCAATAGCCAACTGTATGATTACCAATTTTCATACACCAAAGTCTACGCTTTTAATGATGACAGCTGCTTTTGGAGGCTATGATTTTGTAATGAAAGCCTACAAAGAGGCAGTCAAAGAAAAATACAAATTTTACAGTTATGGCGATGCCATGCTAATTTTATAAATATTCAAAGCCTCTCAGTGAGGCTTTTTTTTTATTGTGAGTATCGTTAAAAAAGACATAAGAGCGCTATCTAAAGAGGATTTGATGGCTTTTTTCACCCAAAATTCAGCGAAAGCTTTTCGGGGGAAACAAGTTTATGAATGGCTTTGGAAAAAGGGCGTACATCGTTTTGAGGATATGACCAATATTTCAAAACAAAATAGGCAATTGCTTGAAGCCTCTTTTACAATCAATCACATTGAAGTGGATACCATGCAACGCAGTAGCGATGGAACGATTAAAAATGCTGTGCGCCTTCACGATGGTCTTATTGTAGAATCGGTTTTAATTCCTACGGCCAAGCGCACCACAGCTTGTGTGTCCTCGCAAGTAGGTTGTAGTTTAGATTGTAAATTTTGTGCGACTTCAAGGCTTAAACGGATGCGAAATCTAAATCCCGACGAAATTTATGATCAAGTGGTGGCCATTGATAAACAAAGCCGCCTGTATCATAACAAAAAGCTTACAAATATTGTATTTATGGGGATGGGTGAACCTCTGATGAATTACAATAATGTTTTAAAAGCCATCCATAAAATCACTTCGGATGAAGGCTTGGGGATGTCTCCCAAACGCATTGTTGTTTCCACCTCTGGAATCCCAAAAATGATAAAAAAAATGGCGGAAGATGCCGTTAAATTTAACCTTGCAGTCTCTTTACACTCGGCCATTGATGAGGTTCGGACTCAAATCATGCCTTTTAACAAATCATTTCCATTAAAGGAATTGCGGGAAGCTTTAGAATTTTGGTATGCCAAGACCAAGCGAAGAATAACTTACGAGTATGTTGTTTGGGAAGGTGTTAATGATAAAACCAAAGACATTTTAGCGTTGATTGATTTTTGCAAATTTGCCCCTAGTAAGGTCAATCTTATTGAATACAATCCCATTGATGATGGCACTTTTCAACAAGCCAAATCTTCGGTTATTGATCAGTATGTGACGATGTTAGAAGCTAAAAACATTACTGTTACAGTGCGTCGTTCACGTGGGAAAGACATCGATGCGGCTTGTGGTCAGCTGGCCAATAAAGTGTAATTTTATGGGGATGGATTAGGAATTTTAGAGTGTATCGCGTTGATCTCTCTAAGCATGTCTTGATTTAATTTTATATTGATGCTGTCAATATTTTCTTTTAATTGTTCTACTGTAGTGGCTCCAATGATATTACTTGTCACAAATGGACGCCCGCTCACAAATGCCAAGGCCATGCTGGTTAGAGACAAACCCAATTCTTTGGCAAGATTGAGATAGGCTTTTGTCGCAATTGTCGCTTGTTCACTACTGTATCTTGCAAACCTTGGGAATAAATTCAATCGTGCATTTTTCGCTGCGGTTCCCTCAATATATTTACCTGATAAAACCCCAAAGGCAAGTGGCGAATAGGCTAAAAGACCCATGTTTTCCCTTAAGGAAATTTCAGCTAAATCCCCTTCAAAAACCCTGTTCAATAAGGAATAGGCATTCTGAATGGTGCTTATTTTGGGAAGCTTGTCCTTCCGTACTTCTTCTAAATAACGCATACTTCCCCAACTTTTTTCATTGGATAGGCCATAGGCTCTAATTTTTCCAGCTTTCACAAGTGCATTGAGTTCGTGAAGGACTTCATTAAAATTATCTATCCAGGGGTCTTTTGGACTGGGCTTAAAATCACGCACCCCAAAGGTGTTTGTATGTCGTTCTGGCCAATGCAGCTGGTATAAATCGATGTAATCTGTTTGCAGTCTTTTCAATTCTAAATCAATGGCCTGTTTGATAGAGTTCCCTTTAAATCCAGTCGTTCGAATGTGCGCGGTGTAATCTCCAGGCCCTGCAATTTTACTAGCCAAAACAACTTTACCTCTGTTTTGCCTTTGCTTAAACCAATTCCCTATAATCTCACTAGTACGCCCCTGGGTTTCTTTTGTTGCTGGAACAGGATAGAGTTCTGCGGTATCAAAAAAATTAACACCTTTTTCAACTGCACAATCCATTTGAGCGAAACCATCGGCTTGGGTGTTTTGGTTACCCCAGGTCATGGTGCCTAAGCATATTTTACTGACTTTTATGTCTGTATTAGGAAGGGTTGTGTACTCCATTAATTCCCATTTAAAAGTTTAGAGATTTCGTCGAGTTTGGGGGTTAAAACCACTTCAATACGTCTGTTCTTGGCCTTGCCTATAGCGTTGTCATTGCTTTCTACAGGCGCATATTCGCCTCGCCCTGCTGCCGTTAAATTATTTAGTGATATGGCTTTATTTTCACTTAAAATTGATATGATGGCTGTGGCGCGTTTGGTAGATAAGTCCCAATTGTTTGCAATTTTCCCGCCGTTTGATAAAGGGACATTATCAGTATGGCCTTCTATCAAAACAGCAATATTAGGATTTTCTGCAAGCACACTACCTAACTGCTCAATCGCATTTCGACCCTGGTTCCCAACAGACCAACTCCCAGATTTGAACAGCAGCTTGTTTTCCATTGAGACATAGACTTTGCCGTCGCGTTGTTCTACACTTAGACCTTTTCCCTCAAAGGCAATCAGTGCTTTAGAAATCGCATTTTTTAAATCAGTCATGGCCTGGTCTTTGGCTGTAATTAGGGCTTCAAGTTCAGCGATGCGATCCGAACGTTCCTGCATATCTGCTTCCAATCGCATCAAGCGCTCATTTTCTAAAGCGAGGGCTTCTTCTTTAAGCGCAAGCGCTTCAAAAAGGGCTCTATTTTTTTTGGCATTTTCTTCGAGGGCTTTAGAACTGTTTTGCTCAAGGGCAGCGTAAGCTGCATTTAATTGATTGTATTTTTTTTGAAGTATTTCCAAATCCTTTTCAAGTTGAATTCTTTCTGATAGGGTAATATCATACGTCGCTTGCAATGCATTGAATTGGTCTTGAAGCTCATTTTTCTCCCCAATCTCATTTGTATTATTCAACGCCAATGCATCATAATCGGATTTGAGTTGTCGGTATTTTACATCCAATTCATTAAATGATTTTGAGGAAACACATGCTGTTGTATTCAATACAATAAGCACTAGAAGAATGATTTTTTTTCGCATGATTTAGTTTGTTTTTAATTCTAATAAAACTGGACAATGATCGCTGTGTACGGCTTCTTTTAAAATGAGTGCGCGCTTAATCTTATGTTTTAAAGGGTCAGAAACTAGGGTATAATCCAGTCGCCACCCCTTGTTGTTGGCTCTAGAATTGGCGCGGTAACTCCACCAACTGTATTGGTGAGGCTCAGTATTTAAAGCCCGAAAGGCGTCAGTAAATCCACTCTTTAAAAAAGCCCCCATCCAAGCCCGTTCCTCAGGCAAAAATCCAGACACGTTTTTGTTGCGTACTGGGTCGTGAATATCAATGGCTTCATGGCAAATGTTGTAATCGCCACAAATCACAAGATTCGGTTTTTCTTTTTTTAGTTCATCGATGTAAGCTCTAAATAAATCCATGTATTCAAACTTGTGTTCCAAACGTTGGATGTTGGTTCCTGAGGGTAAATACAAACTCATAATGGAAACTTCAGGGAAATCTACACGAAGATTTCTACCCTCGAAATCCATAGAGGCAATACCAGTCCCGTAAATTATATTTTGAGGTTTTTTTTTGCATAAAATGGCCACCCCACTATACCCTTTTTTTTGAGCACTGAACCAATAGTGGTAAGGGTAGCCTGCCGCTTCAAAAAGGCCTAGGTCAAGTTGCTCTTTTTGCGCTTTAATTTCTTGTAAACAGATCACATCAGGATCAGCAGCTACCAGCCATTCCACAAATCCCTTTTTTACAGCTGCCCGAATGCCATTTACATTGTATGAGATGATTTTCATCAGATTGGTACTATAATTTTAGCTAAAATAATTAAAGCCTTACTTTTACACTAAATAAAAATGGCCATTTTTATTTAAAAGTATCAACAAAATATTTCAACCATATTTAAGTTTAAACATAGCATGCGCTTATTACATACTTTCATATTATTGTTGTCTTTTTTTTGGTCTTGGTCACAAGTTGAAGAACCGCTGATTCAATCCAAAAAAATAGCCATCAATGCGCTGGTAGTTTTGGACAGTGTTGGGGTTAATTCTAATCATTTCAAGGTCCTAGATTTACAAAATAAGCCGCTGGCAGATTCGCTTTATACAATGGATTACAATACGGCTATTTTACGCTTTAAGCCGGCTGCACTCAATTTAGACTCCGTTTGGGTTCAGTATTTGAGATTCCCAGATTTTATGACCCGTGTATACAAACAATTAGATACTGCTGTTATTGTAAATTCTACAGGACTGACAAACAAGTTGTATCAGCTTTCTAAGCCTAATGTAGAACAGGCTGCTGCTCCTTTTGATGGCTTAACAACTTCGGGGAGTCTTTCCAGAGGTGTGACCATTGGCAACAATCAAAATTCTGTACTCAACAGTGAATTAGACCTTCAAATTAGCGGAAAACTCAGCGAAAAAGTTACGCTCAGGGCTTCTATACAAGATGCTAATATTCCATTACAACAAAGTGGATATTCGCAACGTTTAGACGAATTTGATCAAGTTTTTATTGAAGCCTTTACTGATAAATGGTCCATACGCGCTGGAGATATTGACTTAGAGAATTCAAGCTCTTATTTTGCTGAATTTTCAAAGCGTGTTCAAGGCTTGTTGGTGCGTTCTCGTTTTAAATCCAATAATTCAGAAACTTCCGCTTTTGTCTCTGGCGCCTTGGTGAGAGGTCAGTTTAACAGAAGTCAATTTACAGCTCAAGAGGGGATCCAGGGCCCTTACAAGTTAAAGGGCCCGAACAATGAATTGTTTGTGTTGATAGTTTCTGGTAGTGAAACCTTATATGTGAATGGCTTGGCGCTGGAACGCGGTGCTACTAATGATTATATTATCGATTACAATGCCGGAGAAATTATGTTTACTCCAACATTTCCCATCAATTCAGAAATGCGTATCACGGTTGATTATCAGTTTAGTGAGAGAAATTACACCCGCTTTGTTGGCTATGCTGGCGGACAATTCAGTACAGAAAAGTTTAAGCTTGGGATGTCATTTTATAATGAAAATGACCTAAAGAACCAACCGCTTCAGCAAAATCTAAATAACGCACAAGCAGCTATTTTAGCACAAGCTGGAGACGATACGTCTTTAATGACAGCCCCTTCAGCCAATCCACAAGAATTTTCTGAAAATAGAATTTTATACAAGAAAGAACTTATAAATGGCCAAGAAATCTTTGTGTTTTCCAACAATCCAGATGATGATTTATTCCAGGTCAATTTTATATCGGTAGGCAATCAGCAGGGAGATTATATATTGGTCAATTCCAGCTCTATTTCAAATATTTATGAGTACATCGCGCCAATTTCTGGACAGCCACAGGGGAATTATGCGCCTATTGTACAATTAGTGGCACCAGTAAAATTGCAATTGGCAGTCTTAAATGGACGCTACAGTCCCTCTCAAAACACGGAGCTAGACTTTGAATTGGCTGCCAGCCGAAACGATTTAAATTTATTTTCGAACTTATCGGACAGCAACAACGATGGCATTGCTGCTCGCTATGATATAAAGCATCAGTTACTGCGTTTTTTGAAAGGCTGGACCATTGATCTCGCTTCAGGGTTAGATTATATTCATAAAGACTTTAGAAATATACAAACCCTTTATAATCCAGAGTTTAATAGAGATTGGAACCTGTACAACCCTTTGGGTAATGGAATTGCTTCTGAAATGGGGACTCAATTATTTTTGAAAAATGCGATTGCCTTGTCAAAACCTGAAGTAGGGCAGATTAATTATGCCTTTCAGCATCTGAATTTTTCTAAAAACTACATTGGAAACCGCCATCTTTTAAGCGCCAATCTGAAAGCAGATAAACTAGAATTTCAAAACCAATCGAGTGTCTTAAAAACAAACAGTAATCGCTCATCTTCTAAGTTTATAAGGTCCATATCTCAATTAAAATACCAGGCTGGTAAGTTCTGGCCTGGGTTAAAATTTTCAACTGAAAACAATAAAATCGTTTCACAGATTGACAGCCAATTGGATTCGCTAAGTCAAAGATTTTCTTCCTACGAGGGATTTTTGGGCGTTGGTGATTCTACCAAAGTTTTTGTAAAAGTAGGCTATATTCATCGCGTTAATGACAGTGTTCAGGACAACCGTTTACAACGGGTCAATCAATCTGACACCTATTATTTAAATTCTAAATTAATCGCCTCAAAAAACACGGATTTAAGTCTGTTTGTCAATTACCGTCTTTTTAATTTAAAAGCACAACAACAGCCGCCTCAAAAGTCTTTAAACTCTAGGGTTTTTTACAATCAAAGTTTCCTCAAAAATCTAGTGCAATGGCAGACCGTTTACGAAACTAATTCTGGGCGCTTGCCACAACAGGACTTTACTTATGTTGAGGTCGAACCTGGGCGTGGTTCTTTTGTTTGGTTCGATTATAATGGCAATGGGATCCAAGAGCTTGAGGAATTTGAAGTGGCGCAGTTTCAAGACCAAGCGACCTATATACGGGTACTACTGCCCAATCAAGTTTTTATCAGAACCCATCAAAACCGTTTGAGCCAATCCCTTACTTTCGATCCTATACAATGGGTAAATTCTAGTAATAAACGTCAAAAATTTTGGTCACATTTTTACAATTTAACAACTTATCTCATAGATCGAAAAGACCGAAATGTATATCAGAAAATTAATTTAAATCCATTTAAATCTGAAGCAGGACAGCAGCTGGGATTGCAGTCTAATTTTAGAAATCAATTGTTTTTTAATAGAGGAAAACAACACTACACAATGTCTTATACTTATTTTGATTCCGAATTAAAAAACGTACTTTCTTTTGGGGCCGTCACTCAAAAAGGATCTGGTCATCAGTTCAATTTCACACACAAGATTCAAGATCAGTGGCTTTTAAATTTCCAAACCAATATTGAAAGTAATAGGGCTACTAGTGAAAATTTTACATCAAAAAATTATGATTTAGATCAGTGGCTTGTAAGTCCGAAATTATCGTATTTGATGGACGACAATAAGCGCTTTGATTTGTTTTATCAGTTTTACAAAAAAAATAATTTAATTCAAGGACAGGAAATTTTAGAACAACACAAGTTGGGCATCTCAGCTGTTCTCACTCAAAATCAAAAGGCAGCCATTACCGCCGAGTTGAATTATTTTTCTAATGATTTCAGAGGAAATGCCAACAACCCTGTAGCATATCAAATGATGGAGGGGCTTCAGCCTGGTACAAATTTTACATGGTCGGTCGTGGCTCAAAAACGCTTGACTAAATACTTGGATTTAAATTTGAATTATTTTGGTCGTAAATCAGAATCAAGTCAAACCATCCATACTGGAACCGTCCAATTAAAGGCGTATTTCTAATTTATCAGCCATTGGATGTAGTGGCCTAACGAATCAATGAAAAATGAGATTTGAATTGTTTTTCTTTACCATCTTCGCTGTAATAGGTTACAATAAACCAGTAGTCACTTGCAGGTAATAATTCACCATTGTATGTTCCGTTCCATCCAGGAAAATTTGTTTTAAATTGATTTAAGAGCTTGCCGTGGCGGTTAAAAATTGAAATACTCCCAGACTGAGTTTGCAAGCATTTAATGTTCCAGAAATCATTATAGCCATCTCCGTTAGGAGTGAAGAATTTTGGGTGCTCCAAAATAGTGACCGTTGTTTCGGGGTCATTGCTACAGCCTTCAACATCTCTTACTTTGACAATGTGATCTTCACAGCCCACTACGTTTTGAAAAATAGGACTATTTTGCCAAATCCCTCCGTCTAGTTGGTACTCGTAATCTCCACTGCCTCCGCTAACACTCACCTCAATGATTTGGTTGGTATCGAAAGCCTCAGAAATGTTTTCGGCTGAAATTATTAAATTATTTACAGGATTTACTCTGACGGTTTCAGTGGTAGTTGTTGCGCATTCTCCTGCATCAGGTGTGAAAGTATATGTGGTTGTTGCAAGATTGTTTGGCAAAGGAGACCAACTCCCTGAGATTCCTTCATTTGATACCGTAGGTAAAACGCCAATAGATTCTCCTATACAAATATCGTCAATCAGGAAGGTTGGTATTGTTTCTTGAAGTACTGTTACAGTCATTGCTGCAGTTTCAATGCAAACACCGCCATTTGGAGAAAAGGTATAAACAGTAGTAGTGGTGTTATCTATCAAAGCAGGACTCCATGTCCCATTGAAACCATTCGTAGAGGTTGTAGGCAAAGGAGGTATTGTTTCACCTACACAAAAGGGACCAATTTGGTTGAAAGTAGGGGTTTGGGTTGGAATAATTACAACCGTCATATCATCAGTTGAAGCACACTGTCCTGTATCGGGTGTGAAGGTATAGGTTGTGGTGTTATTGGCATCGAATGAAGGGGACCAGCTCCCTGTAATACCATTGTTTGAGATTGAGGGTAACGTGATTTCATCTCCTGCACAGCTGTCGGGGATTTGTGTAAAATCAGGGGATGTGGGTTGTGCGATCACAACCGTCATGTCGGCAGGTATAGCACACTGTCCTGCATCGGGTGTAAAGTTGTAAGTTGTGGTATTATTGGCATCGAATGTAGGCGACCAGCTCCCTGTGATACCATTATTTGAAGTGGAAGGTAATGTGATTTCAGTGCCTGCGCAACTGTCGGGGATTTGTGTAAAGTCAGGGGATATGGGTTGCGTCATCACAACTGTCATGTCGGTAGCTGTAGCACAAAGTCCTCCATCGGGTGTGAAAGTGTAGGTTGTTGTTGTGGTATTGTCCATTATAGCCGGGCTCCATGTCCCAACAATACCATTCGTTGAAGTTGTGGGTAATGGGGGTATTGTTTCCCCTATACAAAAAGGACCAATTTGTGTAAATTCAGGATTTACATTTGGAATTACAGTTGCGGTTATGGGTGTTCTTAAGCCTGTTTCACACCCCCCATTGGAAGCTAAAACCCAAAAAGTAGTAGTTGAGGTCAGTGTTGGACTGTATGAATTCCCAGTAAATAACAGTGTTCCTCCATTTTGACTGTCATACCATCGAACATCAGTTGTATTTGAAGTTGCTTGAAGCGTGGTTGTTTCATTTTCACAAGTTGTTGCGGGGGTTATAGATAAAATTTCAGGTGGGCTAAAGCTTGTACTTGCAGAAATATTTAGTTCAGGATCACCAGGCATCCCTCCATATTCCACAACAAATCCCGTTGCTGTATATTGAGGAGGTTGACTTGAGGTGTCGTCGGGAAGGTCATTCCAAGAACCAGGGGGTCCAACGGATTGATCCGTTATGTGTGCGTAATCTTCATTTCCTTGAGAATTATTTGGCTCGTTTGAGTTCCAATTTGAGTATTGGCCTGTTGGTGCAGTGCCATTTCCATTTCCATTCCAGAAAACAGTACCTGCTTCAGGTCCAGTCACCCATTTCCATACCCCTTCTGTTTGGGAGTCGCTTCCTCCAATCCAACCAGTTCCTGGTGACAGCTCTCCGCAAATTTGAGCTTCATCCGCATTTATGATGGTTGCTAAATATCCCTGTAATTCATAATATTCCATGCCTTCTGCTAAAGTTTTGGCATCGGTCCAGGTAATGCCCTGACTGGATATAAATTCATAATAATGATCATTTAAAAAATTTGCCTCTCCAGCAGTTAATGAAAAGGTTTTTGGCCCCACATTTACATTGTTACTAAAAAAAACCACATCATTAACAGCATTAATGATATCATCATAATCAATGCTGGTACCATTTGCAGGGGAAAAGGAAAGCTTAGCCTCAGCAGGATTCCAACTGCTGTTTATATTTGGATGATTTCCTGTTAAAATCAATTGATCTTGGCCTTGGACAAAGCCTGTCGATATTTGAATGTAAAATCCAGGTGTTGAGCTACTGTCAGGATCTACAATATCAAAGTCAGTGACAATATTTTGTTGGGTTTGTGGGCAATATATTTGATCGCCAATCGCGGTTACAACAGGTGGTTCAGATTGGGAAAATACAGGAATCCCCTGAAATAAGAAGTACAGGTTTATTATAAAGGTTTGGATGCCTAAAAATCTTTTCAAAATCACAAAAGGTTTTGTAAATAAAACAGCCAAAAAAAGCGGCATTTAATTTTTTATATTCAATTTCAAATTTAAACTATATCAATTAATCTCCAATTTCAATCAACCATACATTTGCCATACAAAAAATGAAATATGGTTTTTGGTTCTAAGCTTTATTTGAAGCTTATAGTTTGTTTAACCAATGTTTAGCTGCAACCTCATGATTGATAATTTTTGAAAGTTCCCTTTTTTCAACTCTTGTTTGTTCCATTGAATCTCTGTAGCGAAGTGTTACGGTGTGATCTTCAAGAGTCTGATGGTCTACAGTAACACAAAAAGGGGTTCCTATGGCGTCCTGACGGCGGTATCGCCTACCCACCGCATCTTTTTCGTCATAGATGACGTTAAAATCCCATTGTAAATCTTTTAATATGGTTTGAGCAACTTCAGGGAGTCCGTCTTTTTTAACAAGTGGCAATACAGCTGCTTTGTAAGGCGCTAATACAGATGGAATTTTTAAAACGGTTCTAGTCGAGTTGTTTTCTAGGGTCTCTTCTTGAAGGCTGTTTGAAAATACAGCCAAGAACATCCGGTCTAAACCAATAGAAGTTTCTAAAACAAAGGGTGTGTAGCTTTTATTTTCTTCAGGATCAAAAAATTGTAATTTTTTGCCTGCGTATTTTTCGTGTTGTCTTAAATCGAAATCGGTTCTAGAATGAATGCCTTCTAGCTCTTTAAAACCAAAAGGAAATTTGAACTCAATATCTGCTGCGGCATCGGCGTAGTGGGCCAGCTTTTCGTGGTTGTGAAAACGGTAATTACCTTCGCCCATACCCAAAGACAAGTGCCATTTTAATCGTGCTTGCTTCCAGTGATCGTACCACTTGGATTGGGTTCCTGGTTTGATGAAAAATTGCATTTCCATTTGTTCAAACTCTCGCATTCTGAAAATAAATTGCCTTGCTACAATTTCATTTCTAAAAGCTTTACCCGTTTGTGCAATTCCAAATGGAATTTTCATACGCCCTGTTTTTTGAACGTTTAAAAAGTTCACGAAAATGCCTTGTGCCGTTTCTGGACGCAAGTATAAATCCATGGCGCTCTCAGCTGAAGCGCCAAGCTTGGTCCCAAACATTAAATTAAACTGTTTGACATCGGTCCAATTACGACTGCCACTTACTGGGTCTGCAATTTCTAATTCTTCAATTAAAGCTTTTACGTCAGCTAAATCTTCCTCCCCTAAAGATTTTCCTAAACGCTTTAATATAGCATCAATTTTTTTACGGTACCCAAGTACCCGCCCATTGGTCGCCAAAAATTCAGCTTCATCAAAAGCATCTCCAAAACGTTTTTTCGCTTTTTTAACTTCTTTTTCAATTTTCTGCTCAATTTTTGCACAGAAATCTTCTACAAGAACATCTGCTCTGTATCGCTTTTTAGAATCTTTGTTGTCAATCAGTGGATCGTTAAAAGCATCAACATGCCCAGAAGCTTTCCAGGTAGTTGGATGCATAAAAATCGCGGCATCTAAGCCTACTATATTGGTGTTCATTTGCACCATGGCTTTCCACCAATAATCCCTGATGTTTTTCTTTAATTCTACACCGTTTTGACCATAGTCATAGACGGCACTTATCCCGTCATAAACTTCACTGCTTTGAAAGACAAAGCCGTATTCTTTGGCATGGGAAATAACTTTCTTAAAATGATCTTGCGGTTTGTTCATTCAACAAAAATAGAAAACCCCTTTAAATTAACAGAAAAGATGACAAGAAATATTTTTTTTTAAATTGTGATGATATGCTTTCCCAAATGCTAAAACTCCTAACCGACTTATTTTTTCCATATCTATGCCCAGGTTGCAGTCGCATCTTAATGGACAATGAGTTGGTTATTTGCCTGGACTGCCGTCACCATTTGCCTTTGACAAATTATCATTTTAAAGCCCCAAACGAAATGAAAAATAGTTTAGTAATTCGCGATGTGTTCGAAGGCGCTACAGCTCTTTTTTACTTCCACAAAAAAGGAAAAGTCCAACAAATTTTACAACATTTAAAATACAAAAATCAGCAGATAATTGGGACCGTTTTAGGTCAATGGTTAGGGGCTGAACTTAAACAATGCAGCGCATTTATGGCTGTCGATTTGGTAATTCCTGTTCCAGTTCACCCAAAAAGACTTAAAAAACGAGGCTACAATCAAGTCAGCGCTTTTGCCAAGGAAATAGCCAAAAGTCTTGGCGCTAATTATATAGAAAATGCATTGACCAAAGTCATTCATAACAAAACACAAGTCTTCCAATCTAAAAAAAAGCGTTGGCAGTCTGTAAAACACAGTTTTAAACTCACAAATACGGGATGTGTTTTAAATAAAAACGTGTTATTGGTAGATGATTTAATTACGACTTGTTCTACTGTTAAAGCCTGCCTTCAAAATTTAAATAAAGGCAAGCCTAAATCTATAAGTTTGGCCACCATTGCAATTACTGACACAGTGTTTCATTAAAATTAAAATATGTTGTTTCTTTGTAAGTGTCAAAGGGTGTTATGCGTAAAACAATTCTTTATAGAGTAGTAGTAATTTTTTCTGTGTTACTTTTTTTTCAGTGTGCCAACCGTGGAACGGCCAATGGAGGAGAGAAAGATACTACCCCTCCTGTGATTATCAGCGAAATGCCTAAAAACTTTTCAACCAATTTTAGCAGTAATGAAATTAAAATATATTTTGATGAGTACATAAAGCTGAAAAACATCCAGAGGCAGTTGATTGTTTCTCCGCCAATGGATCCTCCAGCAGAGGTAACACCCATGGGGTCTGCTAGCAAATACATCACCATTAAAATATATGACACCTTACAACCAAATACGACTTATGCCTTTAACTTTGGCAATAGTATTGAAGATAATAATGAAGGCAATGTATTTCCATTCTATAGATATGTCTTCTCTACAGGTGTGACCATAGATTCATTATCCGTATCCGGAAGTATTTCTGATGCTTTAGAGCGCGAGACACCAGATTTTATTTCCGTGCTTTTGCATGAAATAGATTCTACTTACACGGATTCTATAATTTTTAAACAAAAGCCCAAGTATATTGGTGTTTCAGACAGTTTGTCAAAATTCTCAATCGAGAATTTAAAGGCTGGAGAATATCTTTTGACAGCCTTAAAAGAAGAGAATACAAATTACACCTACCAACCCAAAAAAGACAAGTTTGCCTACCGAAGTGCATTTATTACAGTTCCGACAGACACAACATATGAGTTAAATCTTTTTGAGCAAGCCCCAGACTTTAAGTTTGTTAAGGCTAGACAACTGGCTCAGGGTCGTATTGGTTTTGGTTACGAGGGCAGTTCATTACCAATGCGAATAAAAAGGATTTCACCACTAGCCGACTCGATAGCTTTTGCAATCTCTAAGGAGCCTGAAAAAGACACTTTGAACTACTGGATACGACCAAGAAAGTTAGATGTTGATTCTTTGTTATTTGAAGTTGCTTACTACGCACAAAAGGACACTGTTAGTGTTAGAATAAGAGCTTCAGAAAAAGATTCTTTAAACTTCAAAGCCGCTTCATCAACTTTAAAATTAGATGATGTTTTCAAGTTAAACTCGAATATTCCAATTGCCAATTATGACTCCTCTAAAACCACTATAATGGACAAGGATTCCTTATTTCTTGATAGTGAATTAGTAATGGATTCCCTCAAAAACACCCAAGCCAATTTAAAGTTTAATTTAAGTGAGGGCAATCTTTATAAAATCACTTTTTCACCAGGGGCATTTACCGATTTTTACGGGGCCAAAAATGACACTTTAAATTTCACTGCCTCAACTAAATTAATTTCTTCTTACGGAAATTTGAGACTTGTTTTAAAAAATGCTACTTATCCTGTTGTTGTTCAAATTGTTTCTACCACTGGAGCTGTTGAAGCAGAGCAATTTATTGAAGCATCAAAACCTATAGATTTTATTCATTTAAACCCAGGCAAATATTTTCTAAGAGCAGTCTTTGATACCAATAAAAATGGACGTTATGACGCGGGAAATTTTCTTTTAAAAATACAACCAGAGCGGGTGAGTTATGCCAAAGAGATTTTGGAAGTTCGTGCGGGTTGGGATGCTATTGAAGAATTTGTATTGGAAGATTAGCCTTTTAGGCTAGATTTAATTAATTCACGATTCATTCGCGCAATATTATCTAAAGAAATACCTTTGGGGCATTCTACTTCGCAAGCTCCTGTATTGGTGCAATTCCCGAAGCCTTCTAAGTCCATTTGTGCTACCATATTTTTAACACGATCCGGGGCTTCGACCTGACCTTGAGGAAGCAAGGCATATTGAGAAACTTTTGCACCCACAAACAACATGGCTGATGAATTTTTACATGTCGCAACACAAGCACCACAGCCTATACATGTGGCTGCATCCATGGCTTTATCTGCCGCGTGTTTAGAAATCGGAATTGCATTCCCATCTTGAGTATTTCCTGAAGTATTAATTGAAATAAAACCGCCAGCGTGTTGTATGCGATCAAAGGCAGAACGATCAACCACCAAATCCTTGATAACGGGAAATGCCTTGGCTCTAAAAGGTTCGATAAAAATAGTATCTCTGTCTTTAAATTTACGCATGTGCAGTTGACACGTCGTTACACGACGATCGGGGCCATGGGCTTCTCCATTAATATATAAAGAACAGGACCCGCAAATCCCCTCACGGCAATCATGATCAAATGCCACAGGCTCTTCTCCAGCACTTATGAGTTGGCTGTTTAAAACATCTAACATTTCTAAAAAAGACATATCAGGTGATATACCACTGATGGGATACTCTACAATTTTTCCTTTCTTATCGGCATTTTTTTGACGCCATATTTTAAGTGTTAAATTCATAGCGATGCTTATTTGTATGACCGTTCTTTTACTTGGATGTTTTCGTATTTCAATACTTCCTTGTGTAACTTGGCGTCTTTGGGATTGCCTTTGTATTCCCAAGCAGAAACAAATTGAAATTCTTTTCGACGTTTTGCCTCTCCTTCTTTTGTTTGGTGCTCTTCTCTGAAATGCCCACCCGCAGATTCTTCTCTTACAAGTGCATCTTTGGCAAATAACTCACCAAGTTCTAAAAAGTCGGCGACGCGTCCTGCTTTGGCCAACTCTTCATTAAATTCATTTGCACTACCTGGCACAAGAACCTCCTTGTAAAATTCTTCTCTCAGACTAGAAATTTCTTCAATGGCCTCCTTTAAATCTTTTTTATTTCTTGCCATGCCACATTTATTCCACATGATTTTCCCCAACCTTTTGTGAAAATAATCAACAGGTTTACTCCCCTTGTTGTTGATAAAACCTTCAATTTTTTTTCGGACTTTGTTTTCAGCCTCTTCAAATTCTTTTGTATCAGTTGAAATTGGGTCAGTTCTTATGTCATCTGATAAATAGTTTCCAATGGTGTAAGGCAATACAAAATAGCCATCGGCTAGCCCTTGCATAAGAGCAGAGGCTCCCAATCTGTTCGCACCATGGTCAGAGAAATTAGCTTCCCCAATGGCATATAAACCAGGAACAGTTGTTTGTAAATTGTAATCTACCCATATACCGCCCATAGTGTAATGTACAGCCGGGTAAATCATCATAGGTGTTTCGTAAGGGTTTTCATCAACAATTTTTTCATACATCTGGAATAAATTGCCGTATTTTCCTTTGACAACTTCTTTGCCTAAGTCCTGTACCAAGCTCTCATCGTTTGCGTCAAGGCCTTTGATATAAACTTGCTCTTTACCATAACGAACAATTGCAGCAGCGAAATCAAGATATACAGCCTCTCCAGTCGCATTGACGCCAAATCCAGCATCACAGCGTTCCTTAGCGGCTCTGGAAGCCACGTCTCTGGGGACCAAATTTCCAAAGGCGGGGTAACGCCTTTCTAAGAAATAGTCGCGGTCTTCCTCTGCAATAGCGGTTGGTTTTAGGGTTTTATTTTGAATTGCTTTCGCATCTTCTATTTTTTTTGGCACCCAAATACGCCCATCATTTCTTAGGGATTCAGACATGAGCGTCAGTTTGGATTGGTGGTCTCCAGACACAGGAATGCAGGTCGGATGAATTTGTGTGTAACATGGATTTGCAAAAAAAGCACCTCGTTTATGAGCTTTCCAAGCAGCAGTTACATTACTGCCCATTGCATTGGTCGATAGATAAAACACGTTTCCGTATCCGCCAGTTCCCAAAACTACAGCATGAGCGGAGTGGCGTTCAATCTCTCCAGTAATTAAATTTCGAGTGATGATGCCGCGGGCTTTTCCATCAACAATGACAACATCGAGCATTTCGTGACGGTTGTACATTTTAATTTTACCGCGTCCAATTTGTCGATTCATAGCCGAGTAGGCGCCGAGCAACAGTTGTTGTCCAGTTTGTCCTTTCGCATAGAAAGTTCTGGACACCAAAACCCCTCCAAAAGAGCGGTTGTCCAATAAACCTCCGTAGTCTCTAGCGAAGGGCACCCCTTGTGCCACACATTGGTCAATAATATTGGTGGAAACTTCTGCCAGTCTGTATACATTGGCTTCTCTAGAGCGGTAATCGCCACCTTTTACAGTGTCATAGAAAAGTCTATAAGTGGAGTCACCATCTCCTTGGTAATTTTTAGCCGCATTGATACCCCCTTGTGCTGCAATGGAATGAGCGCGTCTTGGGGAATCCTGAAAGCAAAAAGCTTTTACATTATAGCCGAGTTCTGCAAGGGTGGCAGCCGCAGATCCGCCTGCCAAACCTGTTCCCACAACAATAACATCTATCAATCTTTTGTTGGCAGGATTGACAAGGTTGATTTTATTTTTGTGATTGGTCCACTTATCAGCTAATGGGCCTTCTGGTATTTTTGAATCTAAAGCCATAGGTCTGCGATTTAATGTGGGGTGTTAAAAAAATGAAACAAGGCGATAAAAATAAAACCTAAGGGGATTGACAATGCATATATTTTGCCAAAACTCCTTAGACCTTTGGTGTATTTATTATTTGCCCCAACCGATTGAAATGCAGAATTAAATCCGTGTAGTAAGTGTAGTGATAAAAACACAAAACCTAGGCAATATACTGCAACCCGCCAAAGTGGGATAAACTTGTGTTGTAATTCTTCGTAGTATCGATATCCACTCCCATCATCCAATAGGCCTGAAGCATCTCCAACAATGTATTTGGTATTGATTTCTGGAATCCAAAAATCAATAAAGTGGATGACTAAGAAAGCCAAAATAAAACCACCACTGTAAATCATATTTCTGCTCATCCATGTTGAATTTGCGCTGCCTTTGTTCATGGTATAAGATACTGTACGAGAGGCTCTATTTTTATATTCTAAAACAAATCCCATTAAAAAATGAAATACGACTCCAAAAATTAATACAGGCTGTAATACAAATTGCACCAATGGGTTTGTGCCCATAAAGTGTGAAACATCATTGAACAGTTCCGGATTAAAAACAGATAAAATATTGATGGCAAAATGTTGAAGAATAAAAATCATTAAGAAAAATGCGGAAAGCGCCATGGCAATTTTTCTAAAGATAGAAGACTTCAAAAACTGACTCATAATAAAACTTATGTTTTAACTAGACAAAGGTACTTCACACTGCGCTTTTAGGCAATAGGTTTAACTATAATTTTTAATTATTTAGAATCTATATAAATAGACACATTCAATTTTTTAATTTGCATACAATTTTTTCAGCATCTGATTGAAAATATTTACATTTGGGAAAACCTAAAGTATGAAGTATCACGCCATAGATTCCGGATTGTTTGTTAAAAACAGAATTAAGTTTGCGGCTCAAATGGAACCCTCTGCCTTGGCTGTTTTCAATTCTAATGACGTTTTTAGTACGGGCGCCGACAGTACTTTGCCTTTTCACCAACATCGCAATATTTTTTACTTAAGCGGCGTCGATCAAGAAGAAAGTATACTGATACTTTTTCCAGACGCTAAAAATTCAATGCACAAGGAAATTTTGTTTTTGAAGGAAACCAACGAACACATTGCCATTTGGGAAGGGGCCAAGCTTAATAAAAATCAAGCAACTGCGGTTTCTGGCGTTCAAACTGTTTATTGGTTGAGTGATTTTGATTCCATTTTTGATACACTCATGAAAGAGGCCAAAACCGTCTATTTCAACAATAACAATCACTATCGTAAAGCGGTGGAAATGGAAACGCGTGAAGATCGTTTTATGAAGCGTGTAAAATCTAATTACCCCAAACACAGAATTGAAAATAATTTTTCCATTATGGAATCGCTTCGTGGTGTCAAAGAACAAGAAGAAATTGAACTGATTCGAAAAGCTTGTAATATTACCGAGAAAGGTTTTAGACGTGTTCTGGGTTTTGTTGAACCTGGTGTGATGGAATATGAAATTGAGGCAGAATATACCCATGAGTTTTTAAAAAATCGATCTAAAGGATTTGCTTACACGCCCATTATTGGATCTGGCTATAATGCTTGTATTTTACATTATATTGAAAACAATCAGCGCTGTAACGATGGCGATATATTGTTGATGGACGTAGGTGCGGAGTATGCCAATTATTCCAGTGACATGACGCGAACTATTCCAGTCAACGGCCGTTTTACAGCGCGTCAAAAAGCGGTTTATCAGGCGGTTTTAAATGTTAAAAATGAAGCGACTCAAATGCTTGTTTCGGGAACACTATGGGAAGATTATCACAAAGAAGTTGGAAAAATAATGACTTCGGAACTACTGGGTCTTGGATTAATAGATAAAGCGGCGGTTCAAAACCAAGATCCGAAAAAGCCTGCTTATAAAAAGTATTTTATGCATGGTACTTCACACCACATGGGCTTGGACACCCATGACTATGGTGCACTAAAGACACCTATGGTTGAAAATATGGTTTTTACAGTAGAGCCTGGCATTTATATTCCTGAAGAAAAAATGGGTATTCGCCTAGAAGACGATGTGGTTATTCAAAGCGCTGGAGCCCCAATAAATCTTATGAAAAACATTCCCATTGAAATTGAAGCGATTGAATCTTTGATGAATGCTTGACGCTTGGTTCAGAAACCAAGCACAAAACAGTAGGAGTCTTTATTCCTTAGCGGTTTCAGCAATCATTTTAAAACCCTCAACCGAGAAGCTTAATGTTTGACTTACCGAAGTGACTGTTGATACCAAAAGGGTTTCATTAATTTTATCCCCATCGAATTTAACCGTCGCCACCTCATCTTGAAAGTTTACGTTTGCCTTAGACATACCATCTAATTTGGATAATTTATTTTCAATCGCTCTGGCACAACCCATTTCACAGCTCATTCCTTTGATAGTAAAAGTCGCGGTAACATAATTTAGACCTTTAGTTTGCGGTGTTTCATTATGGATTTGAGAATTGGCGGTCTCAACTGAAATAATTTCGGCTTCTTTATTTTGTTTACAATTCAGTATTAAAACTAAGATAGAGACAAGTGGGACTGTAAGTTTAAGTACTTTGATAATTTTAAATTTAGGATTCAATCAAATTTAATATTTTTTTGGCACACTTTGTTATAATTTACCTCAATTTTGTCACCTCAAATGATTGTCATGTCAAATACTATTAAAAAATGGTTTTTACTTTTGCTACTTTCCTTTATTTGGGGCAGCTCTTTTATTTTGATTAAAAAGGGATTGTTAGGCCTTACGCCTTTACAATTGGGGAGTTTTCGGCTTGTGCTCTCGGCGCTTATTATTTTTGCATTCGGATATAAATCTTTGAATGGACTGAAAAAAAACCAATGGAAGTGGTTGGTCCTTTCAGGCTTTTTGGGTAGTTTTTTCCCTTCCTTTTTATTTGCTTACGCAGAAACTGAGGTGGACAGTACCATCACCTCTATTTTAAATTCTTTGGTTCCTTTAAATACCGTTGTCTTGGGTTTTGTGTTATTTAAAATTAAATCGAATCGGTTTCAGGTTTTAGGGGTTATCCTTGGATTTATTGGAGCGGTTCTTTTGATTTTGGAGGGTGCAGCCTTGAACCCCACTCATAATTATAGATACTCAGGTCTTATTATTTTGGCGACATTGATGTATGCAGCCAATGTCAACATCATCAAGCGTTATCTCAATGAGGTACGCCCGTTAGCGATTGCAATGGCTAACTTTGTGGCTATTTTTATTCCTGCTTTTGGGGTGCTCATTTTTTCTGGAGGTTTGAGTCATGCAACCTTGTCCAGTCCAGCCTTTTTCCCCGCATTAGGTTGTGTTTTTCTGTTGTCAATTTTTGGTACTGCGCTGGCCAAAATACTTTTTAATACTTTGATTCAAATTTCCAATCCTGTTTTTGCCTCATCGGTAACTTATTTAATGTCTTTGGTAGCCCTTTTTTGGGGGATAATCGACGCTGAAATCTTTAATGTTTTTCAAGGGGTTGCCGCACTCATAATTTTGAGTGGGATTTATTTGGCGAATAAAAAATCTAAAAAAAAAGACCGCTAGAGAGCGGTCTTTTTTAAAATTATCTACACTGAATGTTATCTGAAATCGGCTTCAGTGACTCCAGAATTTACTACAACCTCTGAGGCATTAAATCCAAAAACTTGTGGACCTGCTGTGATTTTTCTACCAAAAGGAATCATAACCCCATCCACAGCTCTATAGTCTGAGTGCACAGTTATGGTCGTGACACTTTGCTCTTGAGCTTCTTCTGTAGCTTCTTCTCTTAACAGCAATCCTGAGTTTGCATCGTAATAGCGAAATGATTCACTAACGCCTTTGACTTTAATTTTATAAACATCGGTACCGTCTAAATCCGATAGGCTCATGAGTTCAATCTCATCTGCAGTGTAATGCGCTTCTGGGAACAAACCTTTTTGACTGGCTTGTTCTGCAACATCCTCTTCGCTCATGGGTTGTTTCATACCTTGTTGTTCGGCATAGCCATTAGTCCCATCAAACTTTTGTTTCATAATGGTTCCCATGCCCGCAATGCTCATTTCCATGGAACTTTTATTGGGTGCCATGGCTTTTATTACTGCAGTGGGTTTGAAAGGTGCTCCTTCAATGGTTACTTCGGCATTAAACAGCATGGTTTGTACAGATTCAACTGCCGCTTTTCCACCAATGGCCTCAATGTAAGACGCCATAACAGAAGATGCTGTTACCCCTTCAGGAATTGGTTTTGAAAATTCTGGTTTTTCAGTTGGATTCGCGTATTTGTCAAAATACTTAATTGGAATACCAAGCTTTTCAAGATTAGCAACCACTTCACTTCCTTTTCCCACAACAATAAAACGTGCATTGTCAGCTGTAAAATATTTATTAGCCACACGTTGAACATCTTCAATAGAAACTGCGTTGATTTTCTCTAAGTAAGTAGCGTAAAAATCTTCAGGTAATTCATTGATTTTTGTGCTAATGGCATATTGGGCAATGGTACTTGGGCGTTCTAAAGCCAATACGAAGTCACCAACATATTTTGCTTTTGCATTAGCTAGAGCAGAAGCTTCTACAGGTTCTGATTGGAATCGTTTGATTTCTTTAATAGTTTCAACTATTGCGCTATCTGTTACGGCATTACGTACGGCAGCTCCCGCAGAAAACCTTGATATGTACTTATCTGTTCCAACTGATGAACGCGCTCCATAAGTCCAACCGTTTGCTTCACGTAGATTCATATTCAAGTAGCTGTTAAAGCCACCTCCAAAAATCTTATTGGCAATCAAAACAGCATGGTAATCGGGATCACTCATTTTAAGTTTTACATTGCTAGTAATAGAGATGTTAGATTGTACAGCATTCGGCATATCCACGAAGTTGATTTCTAGTGCTTCAACATTTTGGTTTGCCTCTGGCACAAAGGAACTGATATCATTTGCTTTCTTCCATTTCCCAAAATATTTTTTGATGCGCTTGTACACCTCTTTAGTATTGACATCACCAATAACGACAAGGTAGGCGTCATTTGGTCCAAAATACTTGGTAAAGTACGATTGGATGTCCTCAAAACTGACACTGTTAACGGTCTCTTCAGTAACAAATTCACCATAGGGGTGTTCAGCTCCGTAAGAAAGGGCTCCTCCAACACGACCAGCGACGGCATCAACACTTTTAGCTTGAGATTTTAACCCTTCTAATAGTTTGTCTTTTTCTTTACTAAATTCTTCACTAGTTAGAAGCGGATTCATTGCAGCATCTGCTAATAATTGTAAAATTCGATCGCTGTATTTCGTAAGTGAACTGGCGAAACCACCACTGAATCCAAAGCTTAAGCGAGCACCCAAGAAATCAACTTCTTCGTTGAAGTCGTCTTTTGAAATATTAGTAGTCCCGTTTCCTAACATAGACCCCAGTAAAGAGGTTACGCCTGCTTTGTCTCCTTCAATGATTGGGTCTCTATCGATAGTAAGGTTGTAAGAAACACGAGGGAGTTTGTGGTTTTCAACAATAAGTATCTTTAACCCGTTTTTTAGTTCATATTCTGTTGGCTTTTCTAGCGAAATTTTTGGTGAAGGACCTGGTTTAGGTTGCTGGCTACGGTCTATTTGTGCTGTGATACTTACTGTCACAAATAAAAAGGCAAGAATTGTGTAAAATTTAGTTTTCATAGGAATGTCCTTTTTTGAATTATTCTTGTGCAGGCTCTGGTAAATACTCCA
>ERZ1048068.163-NODE-163-length-63513-cov-13.346891_pt1 | contig 63513 bp, 42 predicted proteins | sample MGYA00383098_ERZ1048068 | MGnify/ENA primary metagenome ERZ1048068 (study PRJEB29581, sample SAMEA5548368) | metagenome | biome: marine; feature: coastal; material: water | depth 1 m | study: Short-term variability in the microbial, nano- and picoplankton...
TTGTCATCTCTGTCTGGATGCTCGCTCCATTCTGCAACAAAACTATGAAATCCGTTTATACCTAACTCTTGTTCGTTACCGTGCGCATCAAACTTTTCTTCTGCTTGTTTCCAAATCATAGCAAAGGTGTCTTCGTCTGAGTTTGGTGTGCTAGTAATAATAGCACGGCCACCTGTTGCTAGTGTAGGTGATATTGATGTCCAAAACTCTTCTGCGATGTTAGGTTGCACAAATGCAAACTCGTCACAGTATAGTAATGATATACTCATACCACGTCCTGTATTACCTGTTGTAGTTTGTGCTACAATACGTGAGCCGTTTTCAAATTCAATTGATTGTTTATTGTAACTAGTAACACCTGCTCTAATATGATCGGGGCAAGTTTCATATACAAAACGTATGCGCGACATAATCTCTTGTGCACCTGTGTATTTGTGTGCTGCTACAAGAATAGTTTGATCTGGATTAAACATAGCATACCATGCTAGATAGATACTAGCACATGTAGTTTTGCCTGTCTGTCTAGGCATCATATTAATGTTAAAGCGATAGTTATGATAGCTGTGCATTAGTCGTAGCTGATATTCGTAAGGATCAAATAATAACTTACCTCTTACAGGATGTTGTATAAAAGCAAAATGTTTTGCAAAGTGCAAATATCCTTCATCAGGATCCATACATTTTTGCAGATCTGCAATATGCTCTTCTGTAAAGGTTTCTGTTTTATTCGCCTTCTTAATTAAGACGCCGTCTAATGATGCTGCCATACTAGTATTTAACCAAAAAAATAGCACCCGGAGGTGCTATTGAGTTTGCTGGTTATCTTTTGTTATTAGCTACAGCCGCAGCTTGAACATGCTTTTAGCAGTGTCTTGCCTTTGCATTTTGGACAACCTTTTTTGTCGTCTTCTTTTACTTTTGCATCTTTAGCTGCTTTCTTCATTGGCTCTTTTTTGTTGTCGTCGTCATCTAAGTCTAAAAAGTCTGGCTTAGCTTTCTTTTCGCTTAATGCTGCATATAGATCAGCTTTAATATTTTCTAACGCAGGATCATTAGTGCGAATTGCTTTACGAGCTTTTGAACGATGTAAGTCATCACCATCAGGTGTAACATCTTGCATATCGCCTACTCTTGTATCTGGAGCGTTAGCATATCCATCTTCGTCCATATCTAAGTCATCATTACAGCTACTGTCTGTTGTATCTGAATCGCCTGGTACATCGTCTTTGCCTGGAATTTCTGGATCATCCATAATACCTGCTAAACGTTCCATATCCATACGTGGAGAAAGTGTCTTAGCACCTACTGCTTCTGCGCCACCTAACCCTGCATTTTTCATCATGTCTAATAAGTCTGCTACATGCTCTTTACCACTTGCATTCATTGACACATTTACTGTTACCGGATTTCCTTTGTCTACTTCTTGTGGCGGAACTGCTGGCATACCAGGCATTTCATTTATTCCACATTCATCTATAGATTCTATAAGTTTTTTCATATCCATTGTTATTTTCCTCCTACTACTGATGTAGCATTCTCTTCATTCTTTATATCGCTGCTTTCGCCTACTGGTGCAGCAGCAGCTGGGTCATGTTCTCTTTCTTTACGAGCTACTTCTAACTCTTTAAGTAAGTCCATTACTCTATCGCCTGCTACGGATTCTTGTGCAGACTCGCCGCCCATATCTTCTTGAGTTAACTTTACTTCATACGTATCTGGTACTGGAGTACCTTGTGCATCTTCTAACGGATCACCTTGGCCGCGTACAACAATGTGTCCAGCTGGGCAATCGCAACAACTATCTAAGTATTCACCTAACACTTGAGCAGTTGTTGGGTATGTTAACTCTGCTTCAAAATGTGTAACTTCCATATTATGTAAATTTGGAAAGTCTAAAGGACGTTCTTGTATTGGTGTTTTTTTACCAGTTGTTATATTAGATACTTTAAATCTTTCTAAACAAGTTTTTAAATGGTCGTTAAAACCGTCTGGTAACTCGCCAGCGATTGCTATTTTAAATGGGTAAGCCTTTTTAGACTCTGTTAAATATTCTGTAAAAGATTTCATTGCGTATTGTCCTATTATATATTATTTATCTTTATCGAGACCTTTTAGCTTCTCAAGTAGACTATTTCTGTCAGTAACCATATAATTTTCGCCATGAATAACATCTCCTGCACCATTTGCATTAGAATCTCTATCCATTTTGTCTTTTTTAAGTTGTAGCTCAATCATTTTTAACTTTTTATCTAGTTTAGCAGTCTTAGCATCTAATGATGTTTTTAACATTCCGCCTGCTACTTCAAATACTCTACTAGCATAACGACTTTCAACATTCATTCCTAAGTCCATTAAATCGTCATATGCTTCTAACGCACGTGATGCAATGTCTTCAAGTTCCTCGTCTGCTTTTTGACCAAGTCCTTTTACTGCTGGTAATGCTCCTGCAATCTTATCAAACTCAGCTATATCACGCATAGTTTCTTGTTGTCTATCCACTTCATGACTTTGCTGTTCTTTTTCTTGTGATACTGCCTTTTCAATAATTTCTTTTGAATCAGGCAAATCTAATAATTCTTCTAGTTTTTTAGTCATCAATCTATTCCATTATATGCTAGTTTTATTTATCAGAATTTGTACTTAAATGTTTTAATATCGTTTTTAAACTTATTTGCTACTATTTGTTTGGTATTATCGTTATAATATTCTCTATAATCTTTGTTTCTAGACGAGGTATTTAAGTATGGTAACTCTTGTTTAATATTAAATTTATCTTTTAGAAGTTGTATGTCGTGGTTTATATTTTCTAATTTCATAATATAGGATACACCTATAGTCCTATGATGTTGATCTTTTAATTGTGTTTTTTCTATAAAGTATTCAAAGCCTTTTTCAAAGTTTTCTAGAACTTGTTGATTGTATTCTAAACTAAATTTACCTTTTTCTCTAGGATGTTTAATCCTGCGTAACGCTCTATCTCTAGTAAAGAAATACCAGCTTACACACCAATCCCAAGGATTTCGTACAACTGTAAAACTAAAGTTAAACCTTCCGTACTTTGCTTCAAGTGCCTGTAATGTGTGATGCTTAGTAGCTTTTGTTACTTGGCTAGATGTGTTATCTAATAACCATTTTTGTATACTGCTGCCGCCTGTTTTAGGAATATGTACAAAGATGCTATTGTGAGGACTTATAATTACAGCCATTATTTTCTTTTGCCGTTATGAAAAATGTCATTTTCAGTAACAATTCTAAAAAATATTCCTTGTTGTTTACACCATGCTCTTGCTGCTTCCCACTTGGCTTGATTGATAATCCAATGAGCTTGATTAGCTCGGCTCCTACCTGTCTTCTCTTTTATTGATTGATTTTCTGGTTTTACTTCAATAAGTTCAACTTTGCTTTTTCCAGTCTTGCCAGCATATGCAATAAAAAAGTCTGGTACATATATTGTTTGTTTTCCAGTAAGAGGATGCCTATAAGGAATTTTTACTGCTTCGCTTGCCCATTGTGTTACACTAGGATGTTCGTCACAGAATTTCATAAATGCAAACTCCCAACTACTGCGATATGTTGGAGTTTTATTACCTATATATTTTTCAGGATTTTTTAATTTAAATTTACCTTGAGCATACTTGGGCATATCATTATTCTTCTGATGAAATAGTAATTTGACCTACCATTGAGCCATGAAACTGACAGATATAATAATAAGTGCCAGGTGTAATACCTGTTGTGTCCCAAGTACACACGCCAGATTCATATCCGTTATTAGTAACGCCAGTTGTTACGGTAGAGCCTGTTCCTGTTACCGCAGCAGTTTTGATATAGAACGGATGTCCACTTGTACTTAGAGTAAACCTTAATATATTTCCTTGATAAACTTCTATACCAGGATCGTTTTGAGAATTAAATGATCCATTAATATCACTTCCTGTTAATACATAATGAGATGCGCCTGATGTTGACACACTAATATCGTATGTAGTTTGTGGTACTACTTCTGTAGTTATAGTATATGGGTTTAGTTGATTATATTTAGAGTACATCATTCTATTTGGAGATCCCATAATACTAGTACTAAAGGATCTATAATCAGTATCGTTATTTGCTGTTTCGTTTATTACTGACTTAGAATCAGCAATCATAATTTCTGTTAAGCGTTCAGGTGTTAAATTAGGACGAGATTCTAAGTATTGTGCTAATACACCTGCAACTTGAGGAGCAGCCATAGATGTTCCGCCTATATTCATTATATTAAAATTTGTATCTTGTGGATAATCTAATGCTGTAAATTTAGCAGTATTATAATTTATACTACATGTACTTTGTATATCTGATCCGGGTGCCCAAAAGTTAACGCCAGGACCTTTTTTACTAGACGAAGCTGTCTTGTCAGTATTCGATGTGACTGCAGAATCAATATTACCTACGTTAAATGCATTAGCACTATAAGGTGAACCTGGCCTATGATAATATATAGTTCCAGAGTTGGCGAACTGAACTGAGTTATTATAATCAGAGCCTGTTGGAATATCTGCTTTATAATAATCGTTGCCAGAAGCAATGCATATATGAATACCATCAGTAATCATATCTTCTACTTCTGCATCAATGCTTGGTATTTGTATTGGCATTTTGCGGAAGTCATCATCGTCGCCACCGCTAAATTTTGAAACAATACCATAGTCGTCCCATAACTGTATTTCTGTTTGTGTAGAAAATGTCCAAGGCGTTCCTCTATATGTACCGCCAGTTGGATCGCCTGTATCCGTTGTACTATATCCCCAACTCATATTCACAACAGTTGGTCGACCGTTTGTTTTGTTATTATGCCATACTCTTATAGAATCAAAAGAATTAGACATAGATATACCATTTCCAGGATCATTAGTTCCTTCTAATCCAGCTAATTTTTGTGAATATATATGAGCATCTTTTGCCCAACCATAAGTTCTACCAGCTGCTATACCTGCACAGTGAGTACCGTGTCCGTCGTAATCTTCATAAAAATTAGCATCTATATTAGATGATACTCCAAGTTCTTGATACCAATCTACCATTTGAAATCTAGATACTCCGTCTGCATCTAACCATTCAGGATGATTTAGATCTACGCCGCTATCCTGTATTACGATATCAACACCTTTACCAGTTAAAGAATATGTATAATTGCCTGCGGCAGTAGTTGAAGAAGCATATACGTTAGTTTCTTCAATACAACGTCTTAGTCCCCAATTTACATTTACTGTTGCACTATTGTCGCCTCTATAAAATGTATTATTTTGACTAGCATTTAATCCTATTTGAATGTCATCTCTATTTTCTGGAGGTTCTTCTACTGCACGTACTCTTGAATCTAATCGTAGTGCGGCAGCTTCTTCGTCAGTGAGCATAAAGTGTGTTTGTATTTTTGAACCTACACGGGCGTTAGCAATATCAACACTTCTATTAGGTATAGGTCCTTCTCCTGAGCTTGCAGTAATTTCTGCTTCTAAATCAGGTAAGTGTTCTCTTGATACTGCTACTACTGAATACTCTTTTTCCATTCATTTCTACCTTAATATAGATTTACCCAAAGTTGACCGTCCCAAAATACAGGGTAAGGTCTACTGCCAGCTGCTGAAGCAGGATCCCAGCTAACATTATCAGCTACTGCAAATGTTCCTGGATCAGGATTTAATGGTGCAGCACTTAATGGTGCTAATTTAAATACACTATCAAAATTTGCTGTGCCATTAATGTTTACATCGTCTGTTGCTGTAATGTTTACACTTGCTGCACTATCTAATGATAAGTTGCCAGCACCAGCACTTGTAAAGTTACTAATAGTAACTGTTGCATCACTAAAGTTAACAGTGCCGTTAGCTGTAATATTATTGATTGTTAAACTACCGTCAGTGCCATCGGTACCTACATCGAGTATTGTATGCGAACCTGTTGGTGTAGTACTATTACCAGCAGTTGTACCAAGTAAAGTACCAGTAAACGTAGTACTAGAACTTGAAACATCAACAATTACTGTGCCGTCTCTTTTAACAACATCACCAGCAAAAGTTGCTTCGGTCCCTGCATCACCTGAATAAAGTATAACAGTGTTTGTTGGATCTGCTAAATCATATGAAACTCCACTTGCATTTGCAAGTGCTGCTGCTGTTTGATCTGCTACCCATGCATAGTCTGAACCGTCCCAACTTAGTATTTGTCCAGAACTTGCTGTACTTTGATTTAGATGACTATCTACATTACTATTAGTATAAGACGAGCCACCGCCGCCTCCGCCTAGTAGTCCATCGTCATCTGTAAGCTCATTAACATCTACTGGTATAGTAGGTTGTCCGCTTAATGACGAATATGCTCCATCAAATAATGTAGGTTTATTTGTTAAATCATTATAACTTCCACTAAATGAACTGCTACCAAGATCTGCATTATTAGCAAGTTGTACCCATTGTCCACCGTGTGCAAAATATGCAGCACCTGTTCCGTGTACGTGTGCAAACATACCGTGGTATGATGAAGCATCTGGTAAGTTACCTTCTGTAGAATACACGTTACCAAACAATACTTTGTTTCCGCCCATGTCTAGATCTGAACCAACCACTGCTGCAATTGCGTCAGTATCTGAATACGAAGCTCCTGATCCTGCTTGATCTACCCATTCATAATCGCTACCGTCCCAGCTTAAAATTTGATTAGAAGTTGCTGTACTTTGATTTAAATGAGTATCTACACTAGTGTCTACTGCGCCGTCTGCAAGTTCTCTAGATGTAACTACATCTTCAAAAATCATATTTTCTGTAATAGCGTTAGCTGTTCCACTCTGAATATAAGAAGATAAATCTACAGAAGTACTTTCGTCTGCTGGTGACCATTCTGTCCCGCTCCATTGAAGTACTTGACCAACAGTAGCACCAGTATTTGAACAATTATCCAAGTCCTGTAAATTAACAGGAATAGTTGGTTTGTTAGTTAAAAAGGTATAGTTGCCGCCAAATAATTCTGGTTTGTTTTGTATGCTATCCCATTGTACAGGAGTTGATGCAAGATTTGTTACACTTATAACTCTAGTGTTTAAGTCTACAAAATTGCCATCCATCTCTGCATATGTTAACGGATCGCCTTTGTCTGCTCTTAAAGTTATTGCCATTAATTATCTCCTACATATCCTGATTGGACATATCCGAGAACCATATAGTCCTCTTCTACGTTGTTAATATCTTCAGGTGTATCAAATACTTCTATATTTCTTGATTCAACTAAAGTTTCTTTATTTTCTAATCTAAATCCTAATGTACTAGTTTTAGACCGGTTATAGTTAAGTATTTCTGTAACTAATGTACTAAGTTGTACTTCAGTAAATCCCTTTAAACTATCTAATAATTTAAAAACAGGCAACTGATCAATTTTTGCTTGTTTCATTAGTATAGTTGCAATACTATACGCTGCTGTTTTTTCAAATCCTCTTTTTTCAAAGTATGTAATTACTGCATCAACTTCATTAGCAGAGAATTCTAATCTTGCTGAATAATAATTATCAAAGAATTCTCTAACCGAGTCATCACTTGATGTAAACTTTTTCTGAGGTACATTTCCTGTAAATGCCATTTTTAATTGCCGCCTTGTGTATTTGGTAAGTTGTTATTTTCTTGTGCTTGTCCAATCTTTGCAGATCGAGCTGCTGCACTTGAATTATTATTTTTACTAGTTGCTACTGTAGTTTCTGTACCCTTACCAGAAGTCTTGCCAAAAAACGTACCAGTTATGCCGCCTGGATTTGGATTCTGTCCTGCACTTATAACTGCATCGGTTAATAATCCAAAACCTTCTCGTTTAATACTATCTAACGATAAATCTTTTGCGTTTCTAATAGTGTTTGCTGCACCAATCAATGTTCCAAGACCAATATTTCCACTTGTAATATCACCTAGCACACTCGAAGCGCCGTCTAGTATACCACCACCGCCAAATAAGTTTGCTACACCTCCGCCTTCAACACTTAAAGGACTTGGTGTTTTATCATAATGTGAAGTAGCAAATGTTGCTGGGTCGTCTTCGCCTACTGCACCGTCGGAGTACAATACTGATTCATAGTTTAGTGACATTTTGTTTTCTACAATACCTTGACCGTCTGTTTGATCCATAGTATCGTGTCCCCATGATGTAACCATAGGATTAACTAAAGTGTATTCTTGATATTGATGTCTACTGAATTGATATAGTTTTATATTCTTAAAAAATGGTTCAATTTTATCATTGTCTAAACCAAATCGATATGTTCTTCCATTTGCTTCTTTGTACGTACTACGAGGATCATATGTTGCACTAATATCTGATATATTTCCATCTCTATAATAGTACCTGTAATATGCTTGCATTAACGAGTTAGTAATACCAACATTGTCGTCGTGCATAATCATAGTAACTGGACTATAATCTAATCTAGTTTGTATATTCTTTTTTCTGTTGTATTGATTCTTTGTATCAACAGCCGCAGTATATTGAGGTAAGTCTACTTGCTTACACAGCATATTCATTTCTGCTCTGTGTCGTTGTGTCATTTTTGGAAATGCACGTAATACTGAATCTGTAAAATTAAAATTTACAAAATATAAAAATTTTGTTTTTGGAGCAAGACGAAATGCACTATCAACATATAGTCTTTGAGCATGTTGGAAGTCACCAACTAATCCTTTTGGGTTAGTTGCGCCGCTGAAAAAGTTATCTAAGAATCCATTTAATTTATTTGCCATACTAATATTTATCCTTAGTGGAAAGTACGCATATAATAAAAAAGGAGCCCTAAGACTCCTTTTTCGTTTGACAATCTACTTAGTTAAGTAATTAGCCAGCGCCACCGCCGCCAGTTACTAGAGTGTTAACTGTACGTCCAACTGCTGTACCAACACCAGTACCTGTTGGTGATTGTACTGCATTATCATATCTAATTGATAGTGCAATAGTTGCTGGATCATTAGTAGCATAGTTTAATGTGTTGTAGTTTGCATTAGTTAAGAAGCAACCGTAGCACTCCCAAGTTTCTAATACACCTACTTCGTTAGCGCCGTTGCCGCCGTCTAACATTTCAATACGTGTTACAAATTTGTAATCAATACCCGAAGCAGCACTTGACTGTTCAAAGAAATCAAATTGTTTCTGTAATTGCTCGCCAACTTGTTTAGTAACATTATTGCTTACATCGTCTCTTACATTAAGTGTAATTGGTTCCCAAGTATGCTTACCAGCTAGGTAGCTTCTTGAGTTATAAACGTCTAATGTTATTTCTTCAAATGTTAAGTTTGGACGAGTTACGTCTACTACTTGTTTTGTTAGTTCTGTTGTGTTACCACTTACCCCAAAGTTTTCTAATGTTACCCTAAAGCGATATTGTAACTTAGGCATTAATAAGCCCTGGTTACTTGCGCTAGAATCACTAGCTAGTGGTACTGTAATTTTTGATAATGTTGAGATTGCCATTTATATTTTCTCCTGTTGCTAGTATTTATCAAAGTAAGGACCCCTTTTTCAGGGGTCCAATTACTTAATTAAAGTCCTGCAATTTCTCCTGTGTTTTTAAGTCTTAGCGGAATGTAAATAAACTCTACTGCCTTAACTGGTTCAATTGCTATGTCTAAGTATAGCTCATTACGATCTATTCTTCCTGGTGTGTTGTTTGACTCATCACAAACAACTAGGAAATCGTAAAGTGCTCTTTGTCCTACTAGCTCTAAGCATAGGCTTTCTGCTGCTGCTTTGATTTCATCTCTAGTAATCTTGTCGTTTGGTTCAAACAAGTAAGGCTTAGCAAGTTTGTTAAGTTGACTACGTAAGTAAACAACTAAACGTGCTACGTTAACTCTGTCTAGTGAAGAAGCATTTCTTGCACGAGTCTTTTGACCAAATACAACTAAGCCTGCGCCATTTAGTGCTGTAATTGGGTTAACTGAGTTACTATACAATGTATCACGTTGTCCTTCATTAAGTGCAATACTTATGAATTCGCCCTCGTCACTAATATAACCTGTTGAAGTTGCGTTTGTAACTCCACCACGTCTTGTTCCTGCTGGAGCAAACCATGGATAAGAAACTTGATCACTTAGTGCAATTGTACGCAATGCCATATGACTTGCAGGAACAACAACATTGTTACCTACGTTATCACTTGTAAAGCCTGCTGGATAATAAACACCCATATACTCATCTCTGCTAACTAAACCGTCATCGTTATCTTCAACTGCTAAACGAACGTTAGTTCCCCACTCATTTAGTGAAGTTGCGTCTGGCTTCAATCTCATTGGACTGTCACCTACAATAAATGCACTTAGGCCTCTATCATAGTTTAGGCCTACCATTTCACCAATTAGTTCTGGATAACCTGGTGTAGCCATTACGTTAAACAATCTTGTTTCGTCATCTCTTAATGCATCATTGCCAACAACCATTGCTTGTAAGCTAGTAATAACGATTTGACGTTGTGCTTTACGACCAAAGCTACCTGAGCCATCTGCTTGGTTAGCTGATGCTGTTACCCAACGATGTGGATAGTAGTTTGCTTGGCTTTCACCTGTTATAGCATTGTCAATATTTAAATCAACATAGTTACGTACAAAACGCTTAACATTAAATCCGCTTCTGCGTAAGTTCCATAACAACATACCTCTTGGATACAATGCTGGGCTTGGGCAGTCGCCGTCAACATGATCAGAAGATAATAGTTCTGCAATATCTCCTGCTTCGCCGCTGTTTGCGCCTGCTGTGTTATAACGTACATCTGCAAATAGTACGCCGTTTTCAGTTGTTTGGTCTGAACTATCAAGTATAATCCACTTTAATTGAATTGCGTCCCAACGGTAAATTGTTGGATACTCTTCAATATTAGCTGTGCTTATCCATAAGTCACCTTCTACTAAATCAGAACCATCTGATTGTTTTGTTGGTTTTGATGCAGTTACAAGCGGTCCTGCTGGATCAGCATTTGGATATATGTTATTATAACCTTTCCAGTTAGCGCCGTCATGTACCATAATGTCAACTTCGTCAACAACTGAATTATACCATACTTGGCCGTCACTTGCTAAACTTGATGGAGCATCGTCGTCTGCTGTAAGAACTGCTTTTTTCCAGTTGCTTGCAGTAAACGTAAGCGTAGCATCTGATCCTGAAGTTCCTACTGCAACATAAAGATTTGGTGTACCTGATCCATCAGCATAATCATATGCTGCAAATCCTGCATTACTAAATGCTGCTGAAGTATCAACAATATGTATGTCTCCACCTTTAGTATGCTCAATTACTATTTTTCCACCAACAACACTTGCAACGACATGTAATAAGCCTGCTGTGTTAATTGCGCCTGCAAATGTATCTGCATCGCCTGATGTTCCGTCACATGTAAATGACACTGTAATTGCTGAACTAAAACCAGCTTGTCCTGGAATAGTTTCAGCTATTGTAAATGATTCATTACCTACTGGAAGACCTGTAATAACTGGACTTTCAATTTTTGTAGTACCTGTATTTGATCTTTCATATACTGTAAATGATGCTCTAGCTGGTTCTGTGCCTTGTGCATTTGACAATGCATATGATTCGCCTGCTGACAAATTAGTTCCGCCGCCTGCTCTATCTAAACCAAAAATTGCATCTGCATTTGATTTGTAAAGTGGTAACTCTACTGCATCAAATAATGCTGTTTCACCGTTCCAACGCTTGTATCTCCAACGAGCACCTTGATTTGGTTCAGTAGTCTTAACCCATACAGATCCTGTAGGACGTGGTGTGCCGTCATTCATTTTAAATTCTGGTACACTTGTATGTGGACTAACTTGTAGCATTGGGCTATTTGCTGTTGTTCCAGCAAGTCCTAATAGCGTAAGTAAGTCGCCGCCTGCGCCGCCGCCTGCTTGTAGTGTAATTGTTTCGTCGCTTGTAGCATCGTTAAAGATATGTACTTTGCCGTCAATTACTTCAAGTCTTACACCTGAACTAGCATTTGCTAACTGTATGTTAGCTGCTGAAATTGTTGCTACTAATGTTGCATCTTCAGCAATTGAATAATCTACTGCGCCTACTGACAAAGTAAATGTAGCTGAACCGCCAACAAAGTTGGATGATTGCGCTGTTGAATCTGCAACTACTGCTGGCCAACTGTCAACCCAATCGCTACTTCCTACTTCAACCCACTCACCTAAATAATTTTTATAAAAAACTTTAATAACGTTTGTTGTTGCTTTAATTGCGTATTCGCCTTTTTGTCCTACTGACGTTTTTGGAGATCCGCTTAAAGCAATTTTTGTTGTGTCAGTAATAACAATAGGAGTCTTAACTTGGAATGTTTGCCCGTCTACTGTAGCAGCCGACGCACCGTTCCATTCAAATATGCCGTATGCTGTATTCTGTGTATCTAACCAGTTTGTTCCGTCTGCTGGATTTGCACTTGGTGCTTCAGCTGTTGGCTGCAATTGACCTAAGTCAATATCTGCTCTGGTTACGTATACTGCGTTGCTTACTCCTAAAAGTGAGTATGCCGCTTGCAATCCGTACTCGTTAAGTTCTCCGCCGTGTACTGGATTGTTGTTTGCGTCAGTATAAAAAATTGGATCGCCGAACTTTTCTGCAAGGTCTCTCTGCGATGTTAAAAGTACAGGTTTCTCAGCGTTCGCTTTTAATGTTGCGTCTGCTGTTCCTGAGCCACTACCGTTTGTTTTATTTTCTGCGGTAGCAACGAATATCATTGGTACAGTTCCAGGTTCTGCCGGAGTGTAAAAACTCTCGTCAATTACCTTAACTTCTACGCCTGGTGATGTTAATGCCATTTTTGATCTCCTATCTGAATGAGCTGTTATTACTATTATTTAGCATATATAATAAAAATCACCCTAATATAACACCCTAAAAAGGGATCATAAAGGGCAGCTAAATAACTGTATGCGCCCATTATGTAAAAATTGTAAGAAAAAACCAGCAGCAATTAACTATTACAAAGATAATAAAACCTTCTATAGATCAAAGTGCGAAAGTTGTGCTAGACATAACGGAGTATCAAAAGGTATTCCCCGTTGGGCAAGACAAGGTTACAAGAAAAAGTCACATTGTGAAAAGTGCGGATTCAAAAGTAATTATTCTGAACAGTTTGATGTTTATCATATAGACGGTGACTTAACTAACTGTCGAGTAAATAATTTAAAAACAATTTGTGCTAACTGTCAACGAATAGTTCAGAAAGAAGGTAATCGCTGGAGGCAGGGAGACTTAGTCCCTGATTTTTAAATATTGTTCTAATTAATATGTCAACATTCTTTTTTAATCTTTGTAAGTCGCCATTATTATCAATAGTATAATCACACATCCATTGCTCAATACTCATTGAGCTAGGATCTTCACTAGGCAAGTGATCGCTTCTGTCTACCCATATAGCATAGTCAAATATTTCTTCATTTTGCATTGCAAAGAACTCACGCTTGTTGCGTAAGCCGCAATAGATATCGTGTTCATCAAATAAATCACGTCCTAAACGTGCTAGGTCGTCTTTACAATAATCATGTATCATATTATACCATTCAGTACGATGATTGTGCCTATCTGCATAGCACTCTTCTTCATCAGCATAACCGTATTGATCTTTTAGATCATTAAAGATAAAAAGCTCTGAACAAAATTTACTTGATGATTGAAATGTATAGCTGTATGCTTCCAATAGCTCACATACAGTGTCCTTGCCATGACGCCCATGACCGACAATTAATAGTTTAGGTAACACACATTACTCCTTATTGAATATACACTTAGTATATACTATATGGTTGTGCGTGTCAACCTTTAATCGTAATGACCGCCTAAAACAGCAACCTTTTTTACTTCTTCATTAAAGATTTCTGCTTCTCGTTCTTTATATGCTGCTTCAAAGCCTGTAGAACCGTATTCCATTCTCTCGTTATTACCCCAGAGTCTTTTAAAGTATGAGTCATATAATTGTTCAACTGATTCATCGCTCCAAGATCTATCAATAAGTTTACCTTTGATTAACCAGTTGAGTCGGTTGGCTTCTTTACGTACAAATGGACTGCACATTGTGGGACCTCCTTGTTATATTGTATTTACAACATAACAAAATGTTGGCGCTAACGTTGGGGTATTTTAGCCAATTAAGAAACCATAGCCTGCGCCGCCTGCAACTTGGTTGCTCACGTCAGCTTCTAGTTTTTCCATTTCTTGTACAGCTTCTGCTTTAAGAGTGTCGCCATTAAGACTTGTGCCGCCTTGTGGTCCAGCAATAGTAGCAAACTTACTACGTGCTTCTCCTAGCATGTATTTGCAGTTAGCTAATGTGTAATCTTTAATCCACTGGCTTGCAAGATAGTCTTCTAATAACTGGCTATCTGGCCTATGATTATAACACATCAACAACACTTCTTCATTTGCTCTTGGACGTTGGAATAGTGTAAGTTTTTTAGTTGGAGAGTTCCATTTAAATTCAATATATGATCCAAACATTCTACCAACTAGTTCTTGGTATTGAGCAAACATATCATATGTTGCTAGGCCGCCCATTTGAGTAGAGCCGCTTAGTAAATATGTGTTTGTGTATGCAAGGTTAAACGGTTCAAAAACAGTTCCGCCTCCACCATTGCCAGTTCTTGATCCAATTGATCTACGAAAAATCTTTCTAACTTCAATTACCTCTTTTGGTAAAATATAATCATTAGTATCTTCTATTAATGGTAGAAAAATATACGATTCTTCTACACTATGGTCGCTTCGTTGTCTATATTTTGATAACGCTTTACCTAATCCTATTTCGTAATGTGTAGGATCAAGTTCAACATCGACCATTCCGCCACCTAACAGTGTATGAACGTAATCATAAACTTCCTGTTTTTGTTTAATTATATCTGTCATTATTGATTGTCTCCGTACTAGTATTTATCATTAAAGCCTTTTCGATAAATATGTATATGCCAAGATTAAGTTTATATAAACCACAAAAGGGTAATGATTACAAATTTATAGATCAACGTATCTATGAAATGTTTACTATCGGCGGTACTGATATTAATATACACAAGTATATAGGTACAGACGACGGTGAGACAGCAAAGGATCATACACAAATACAAGATCTATTATTTTTAGAAAATAGAGATCGTAAATACGATGCCGACATATACACTATTAGAGCTGTATACAATATATCAGATATTGATTTTGATTTAAGCCAGTTTGGTTTGTTTCTAAGTAATGATACTCTGTTTATGACTATACATATTACATCAAGTGTTACTGCAATCGGAAGAAAAATTATGAGCGGGGATGTTATAGAACTGCCCCACTTAAAAGACGACTATGCTGAGAATGATTTTGCTACTAGTCTTAAAAGATATTATGTAGTTGAAGATGTTAACAGAGCAGCTGAAGGATTTTCTCCTACATGGTATCCGCATTTATATAGGCTAAAACTAAAAGCAATAGTAGACAGTCAAGAATATAAAGATATTTTAGAACGTCCTGAAAATGATGATTTATTTTTAGGTGATTACGACGAAACTGTTACATATGCTATAGGTGAAACTGTAAAATACAAAGGTGTACTATACGAAGTTATACAAGAAACTATAGGTAATCTTCCTACAGACACAGTACATTGGCAAGAATATCAAGATAATACTTTACGAGATTTACTTAGCACTTACGAAAAAGAAATGCAAATTAACAATGCTGTACTTTCAGAAGCTGAGGCAGATGCTCCTAAAAGCGGTTATGACACAAGTCATTACTATACTGTAGATGTAGACGATCGCGGAAAAGCAAGTATTAATACTGTTGAAGATCCTAATGCAAGTGCTCCTAGTAAATCAGGTTATACCGGATACTTAGTAAGTAATGGTGAGCCGCCAAACGGCGCTGCGTTTGGAAGTGGTATTAAATTTCCAGCAGAAAATGACACAGGCGATTATTTTTTACGTACAGACTATTTGCCAAACAGGCTATTTAAATTCGACGGACAAAGATGGCTTAGAATGCATGACGATGTTAGAATGACAATGTCTAATACTAGTGAAAGAAAAACTCAACTTACATCGTTTATTAATAATGATACAGTTAGCGATATTGGTGGTGAATCTGTTACAGAAAAACAAGCACTATCAAAAGCACTGCGACCTAAGGCGGATGATACATAATGGATTTCTTTTACGACGGACAAATTAGACGTTATATTACTCAAATGATTAGACTAATGAGTCATTTTAAGGTACAAGACGCTCACGGAAATGAAACACAGGTTCCAGTCATGTATGGTGATTTGACTAGACAAGTTGCAAGTATTATACGTGACAATTCTGAGAATAAATTACCAAGTGCTCCTAGAATGAGTGTATATGTTACAGGTTTAGAAATGGACCGTACAAGAACAGCAGATGCAAGTTTGATTAGTAAAGTACATATTAGAGAACGTGCATACGATGAAAATAATAACGAATATCTAAGTAAACAAGGTAAAAACTATACTGTTGAACGTGCAATGCCAAGTCCGTATATACTAAAAATGAGTGTTGATATATGGGCAAGTAATACTGAACAAAAGTTACAAATAATGGAACAAATACTTGTATTATTTAATCCTAGTTTTGAAATACAAACAACAGATAATTATATAGATTGGACAAGTTTAAGTGTAGTTGATTTAGAAGGAGTTACATTTAGTAGTAAAAGTATTCCAGTAGGTGTTGATAGCGATATTGACGTAGGTCAATTACAATTTAGTACTCCAATATACATATCTCCTCCTACAAAGGTTAAACGTCTTGGAGTTGTTACAAATATTATTAGTAACATGTTTAACGAAAGTTCAGGATCTATTGAACTAGGTGTTAATCTCAATATTGGTATGCAAGACGGAGCAAATCCTATATTTAAAGCTGTGCCAAAGGATACAACAGAGACTGTTGTTGATAATGGCGAATTTCCAAATTCCGGTGATGGAGTAATGGATATTGATACTTCATTTAGGTGGGACCATTTAGTTGCTGCTTCTACCTATCAAAATTATGGACTAATGGTACTTGGCAACGAAGCACAACTTATACATCAAAATAACGTAGGCGAAATTAGTTGGGAAGAACTAGTAGAAGCAATTCCCGGATCGTATAAAGCAGGAGTTAGTAAACTGTATTTAAAAACAGACGAAAGCGACACTTACATTGCAGGAACATTTACGATTAACCCATTAGATTTAACAACTATTGTTATTGACTTTGACGAATTTAGAGACGATACTGCTATCACAGGTCCTGCAGGAACAAGAACATCAATTGATTATATTGTCGATCCTTTAAGATTTGATCCTACACAAGAAAAGTCACCTGGTATACGATTAATGTTGCTAGGAGATATTGGTAATACAGAAAACGTAGACGGGTCTGATGCTTGGAAAAATTCTAATAATAGCGATTTCGTTGCTGGTGAAAATGACATTGTAGAATGGGATGGCAATACTTGGTCAATTGTATTTGATGCTAGTGAAACATCAACAGTTACATACATAACTAATCTTAATACATCTTATCAGTATAAATGGACTGGAGAGTTTTGGATACGCTCGTATGAAGGCGAATACTCAGGAGGAACCTGGGGAATGCAGCTCGACGGCTAACTATTATTATGACAGAGATAGTTTGCAGTGGTGCGCTTTTTTATTCAAAGCAAACCAAAAGAATTTTTTTATTACAAAAGGCCGAAGGCAAAAATCGCGGCACTTGGGGACTTGTGGGTGGCACTAATTTAAAAGATGAAAGTGCATGGCAGGGTTTACAACGAGAAGTTGAAGAAGAGATTGGGTTCTTACCCCATATACTTAAATCAATTCCTTTAGAAACTTTTATTTCAAGCGATGAAAAATTTAACTTTCATACATATCTATGTGTAGTAGAGGAAGAGTTCTTGCCTATTCTAAGTAACGAACATAAAGGTTGGGCATGGAGCGAAATTAGAGATGCTCCAAAACCTTTACATCAAGGATTGCGTAGAAGTTTTTCTACAAAAATTATAGTTAATAAATTAGAAACAATATTTGATGTAATGGATTTAATATAAAAAGGACCGCAATGGTCCTTTTATTTTATTGGTGTGGAACATCCATTTCTAATGTAGGATCAAAATCATAAGGATCAGCTAAGTGAGCATCGTCTGCATGTGCAGGAGGCATATCAATATCATATGGTACTCCACTAAGTTCTGGTAAAGGTCCGTCTGAAATATAAGGATCTGGTTTTTCCAATATGCCTTGGTTGTCATCGTTTGGATCATTGTCGGGAGGAATAGGCCCAATAATTTTTGAATTTGAAGACGTTGCAAACTGCATATCTTCTGAATCTACTAATGTAGCATCGCCTTGCGGCTCATCAACATGATTGAAAAATCTTTTTGCTGCTGCTCGTGAATCAAACCAACTATATCCATTAACAGGATAGCTATAAGTGTCTTTTTCTGAACGCTGAATAGTTGTACCATCAGGCCATTGAACAAAGTTTGGAGCATATCCTAAATCTCCGTCAATCATAGCATAAAATCCTGATTGTGTTTCTAGTGTTATTTCTACAATTTCTGTCATTTTTGTTACCTTATCCGTTTAGAATCCAATTTTTATTTAAAGCAATATCTCTATCAGCTTGTGTTAGTGTTTGTAATCCAAGATTACCACTTATGAATAATGTATATGCTGTGGCTCTTGTTGTACCGTCTGGTTTTAGTTCAGGATTACTATTGTCAACTAAATTATTAAACATATTTACGATTTGATCTCTGTCAAAACTAGCATTTCGGAAATACATTTGTCTACGTACATTAGTAACATTAATTTCTTGTAATGAACTACAGTCTAAAATAAACTGATTGATTCCTGCTGTTGCACTAGTTGACTCAGTAGTAACACTATTCAGATTATACGTTCCGGGTAATTTTTTAAGTGCTCTACAATAAGCCCACATACGTGCAACGTTTGTAGCGTTGCTAGTATCAAATGTAGCATCTACATTCGTAACAGTCTCACTGCCATAGAACATGTAACGGAAGTCAGTACAACTTGCACCAGGTCCATTTAAGTCTTGTATGTACGTTATTGCTCTTGGGTTAATAGCAAATGCATATGCAGTAGTACAACTTGATAAATCAACACCAGCTGGAAATTCTCTAAGAGCATACATATATGCAAAGGCATATCTCATGTCGCCGCCGTTTGAAGTATCCATTGTTGGTAGATATTCAATATTACGACAACTAATTAAGAATTGATAAAATCTATTAATTTGTCCAAAGCTCATATTAGGTAATGTATTAATTGTAAAACAGTTACTAAACAATCTATAACCGTCAAAGCTCTTAGGAGTGCCGGCTGCATCTAAATAGGTTTTGTTAAAGAAATTAGCTGGAATTTCTCGAAGATTGTAACAACCATAGAAAATATAGTCTAGGTTTGTGTTTTGAGTAACTGCACTTCCATTAATATCTGTATTAATATTGTTTATTTCAATATCTGGAACTTCTTGTAAATTATGACAATCCCAGAACATTGCGTCATAGTTACGAAGCCATGTAGTATCGAAAGTACCATTAGTTTGATTAAACGATTCTAACACACGACAGTATCTAAACATTCCACGCATATCAATACATTTACTTGTATCAAAGTTAAACGGAATCGTTGCTAAACTCAAACAGTTATAGAACATGTAATAAAAAGTAGTAGCGTTTGATGTGTCAAGTTCTGTGTTTGTAAATTCTTGTAGCGAATTACAGTTGTAATATAAATCACGGAATTCAGTTGCTTCATTAACTAAGTTAATATTACGTAATGCTGGTGATTTGCGCATTGAAATACAACTATGGAAAATACCACGCATTCGCGTAGCACTTCTACAGTCTATTTCCCAATCAAGACCTGTTAGTGAATAACAGTTAATAAACATACGATAAAAGTCAGTAACACTTTGTGTATCAATATAACCAATTTCTGTTAAGTAATAACAACTTGTAAACAAGTTATCAAGGTCAACAACTAAACTAGAATTAAGTAATACAGGTGCAACTCTCAACTGATTCATTCCTGCAAACATAGCATTAATACGTGTACATGAACTTAGATCAAATGTATCTTGAGTTAAACGTTTAAGGTTAATACAGCCGTTAAACATATTATCAGCTCTAGTAATATTAGATGTGTCAAGAGCTGGTAAATATTCTAATCTGTAACATGCAAGGAACATTCTGTCCATTCGTGTAATATTTGAGTTTGAACCAACAAATCGCGTATACTTAACTTTAGTACATGATTCCATTAATCGATACGCATTAGTACACGCACTTAGATCAATTTCTGGCATTTCTGTTAACGACCTTAGTGATAAGAACATACCGTCCATACGTGTTACACTACTAGTATCCATTGCTGGTAAGTATCTCATAGCATAACACCCTGAGAACATGTATTCACAACGTGTAACTTTGTCAAAGTCCCATGACGTATCACTAAACAATTCTAAGTTAAAACAGTTTTGGAATTGGTATTGTGAATATAAATTATTTTGGAAATTAAGCGGAGGTATATACTTTACTCGACAACAAAGTCGGAACATATAACTCATGTTTGTAGCATTACCGGTATCTAATACAGGAGCAGTTTGCAGCTGCCTATTGTAATAGAACATGTAATGGAAATTGTTTGATGTTGCTGTACTAGGTAATGTTGGATATCCGTCGTCACCTAAATTATCACAATGTCCAAACATAAAATAGCAATCTGTTAATGAAGCAAATGGTAAGTTTGGTATTGAGCGCATAGCCCAACAGTGTCTAAATAATTGGTTACCACTTGTTTGACTACATGACGATGCAACCCAGTGAAGTCTTTCTAATACAGAATGACGCCATACTGAGTTATACAAGTAAAACGTACCTACATTGTTCATAGCAAATTTAATATCTAACCAACCGGTTGATGTATAGTTTGTTAAACCTGCTTGGTTATGTTTGGTATTCAAGTTAATAGCTGTAAGGTTGTTTCCACCTTGCGGTGTTACAGTAACCATACACTGTCTGTATCCTCTACTAGTTAATGTAGAAGATGAAACATTGTCCCAATCATAATCATGATATGCTGTTGCATTACTAGTGTAATTTTCAGTAGGTGTTCCGTCGCCCCAATCAATCGTGTAAGCACCTTGAGCTCTAAATGTTAAAAAATTATGCGGCACATCATGAATTGCAACTAACCCATAAAATACTTGGTCAGTTTCAACTACGTTTGGCATTGCTAGCCAGTCGCTTTCTCTTACCCAACTCGACGGATTTACTGGTTTTGTATTACCTGAAGCTGGATCTGCCGTTGGTGGCGTTGTTATCGGTGGCAAATTGCCTGTGGGTCTTGGTCCGTAATGTACGCCCATTTTAAATGTCTCCTTTTAACAATTTATATTGCTTTATCATTAGTACTTATACTCCGTTGCTAGTGGCGGAACATCTTTTCTGACTGCTGTGAAACTCCAATAAAACTTAAAGTTACCATCAGTGTTTTCAGTTTTAACTTCAACTTGGTTGTTAGCAATGTCAACTGATTCTACCCATAATACTTGTCCGTGTTTGATATTAGTTAACTGTACATTAACTCCTTCTTCACGGCATAGTGCATTGATGTAGTCAGGTAACTCAATAGTTGCTGTACCATTCTTTACAACTCCCTCACCAGTTAATCTTACACCATGATATGGTGATTCTAGTGAACCATATTGTAATTTATATCCTGGCTTATTTGGATGATTAATAAGGAAGCTCTTAGAAGCAGCAGTCATTGTACCACTAATATTTACGTTACCAGTAAATACTGATTGTCCTGTAACTTGTAGTCTGCTAACACCGTCGTTTGATGTTTGACCAACTAGTAAATAACTGTTACTTGCTGGAACTGCAATAAGTTCGTTAACGTCATTACCTTCTAACAATGTCTTAGTATCATTATTTACTGAGAACACAGTTCCAACTAGTGTATCTGTAATCGTAAATAACTGTCCAGCTGCACCGTCAAATCGTAAACCACCTGCTGGCTGATCCATTCTAGCAGTAATTTGCTGAATGCCATCAACTGCTTGGAATTGTAAGCTAGATCTAACTTTTAGAGCAACATTATTACTTGGGTCTGTGTTAATAACATTTAGTGTTTCAGTGTTAAGTACACCAGTGTGATAAACGTCTCCGCCAATACCTACACCACCTGCAACACGTAACGCACCTGTTGTTGCGCTTGTAGCTGCTGATGTACTGTTAACAGCAGCAATACCACCAATTGTTAACGCACCGCCAAATGTTGGTGATGTTGTCCACTGTGGAACAGCTCCGTCACTAAACAATACTGAGTTATTAGGACCAATTGATAAGTTAGTTAAACTATCAGTTGCACCTGAGTAAATCATGTCGCCTGCTGTGTAACTTGCTAAGCCTGTACCACCTTTATTAGTTCCTACACTACTTGATAAGTTAGCTGGATTAGTATAATAGTTACCTGCTTGGCCGCCTAAGAAGCCTGCATCAACAACACCACTCTTAATGCTAACTTGTCCACTAGTTGTAGTAAACTGTAGTTTGTTAGTTCCTACAACACCTAAGTTAGTATAGTTAGTATCGCCGCCGGTGTCATCAGCTCTTGAAACGTCTAATGCTAGTTCTGCATAATACTTGTTAAATCCGTCACTTGGATCTGTAAAGAAGTCGCCAGTTACTGATATTGGACTATCTGCTGTTGGTCTAATATTTTGTACAGCAAGTACCCAAGCACTGTTACCATTTAGCAATCTTAAGAATGACTGATCTGTTGCACTTCCTTCTGGAGCAAGTCTAGAAGGATCAATAACACCACTAACAATAGCACTTGCATCAAAGCTGCTTGAAGCAAGTATGCCCCAGTTATTAATTGTTGTTGAACTTGTGTTTACTGTTCCAACAATAGCAACGTTTTGTAGCGTAAGTGTAAGTGACCCTGTGCCAGTGTCTGTTAGATCAATTGCATTTAGTGTTACACCGTTTGTACTTGCTAGTGCATCACCGCCTTGCTCATGTAACGTAAATGTATTAGTTGTTACACTACCAATAAAGTAAGTTGTTTGGTCTAATAGCCCAGCTGGTGCATCAGTAGCACTTAATCTTACAATATCGCCTGTAGCAAATGTGTGTGCTGGAATATTGAAAATATCGTTATCAATTGATATTACATCATGTGCAAATACATGGTTTCCTGATGTTGAACCACCTAGTAGTATTTGTGAACCTGACGTAAACGCATAGTTTGCATAAAGTTCAAATACATTTGAATCTATTACTTTAACAAAGTATGTTTCATCATCAACTAAGTTACCTATTACTGGATTACCATTTCTACTATACTTAACTGCTTCACCGCTTACAAGACCGTGTCCTGTAACTTCAAATTCACTGTTTAAGTAGTCAATATCGCCGCCTGCGCCAATATCAGCACCATTAACAATAACATTTGTTGTTGCTGTTACATCTGCAATAGTTTTAACGTTTGCATTAGCATCTTGTATATAATCTGGTGAACCTTCATTAGCACTAAACTTAGTAAAGCCGCCTGATAGATCAATAAATAATCTAGTCTGTACTGTAGCAACGTTAATAGCAAAGCCTGATCCAGTTCCGCCTATTCCAGATGCTACTGCACTTAGTGTATCACCTGCTGTATAATTAACACCACTTGATGTTAACTGAACACTTTCAACTACGCCGCCAGTAACAATAACGTCACCAATTGCGCCAGTACCAGTGCCACCTGTTAATGGAATGTCTTTGTATGTTGCTGTTCCAGTACCTGGAGTATATCCAGTACCTGGTGTAAATGTTGCATAGTTAAGTGATGCAATATTACCGTATGTTGGTCCTGCAGTAATATCACCTTGTGCTCCTGCGTTAGCACCAATTACTTCAGTAATACCAGTAAAGTCATATGTTACACCACCTTCAAGTACCAAGTACTGACTAATAGTGTCGCTCTTCATAAAGTAGTTATCAACAATTTCTTCTGTTGCATTAACAGTACTAGGAATAACACCCGACTGCGCAACACCATTAACTTCAAGTTCGCCTGTGGTATTAAATGTACCAGTAACGTCTGCTAATGTTATAACTGTATTATTAATAATTGTATTTTGATTATAACCAAATGCTCCAGCATTACCAACCTGAGTAATTTCATCACCCTTGTTAGCTGTTACATTGTTAGTTACTACAAGAATTGCTTGATCATAAGTTTCACTTGCGTTATCACCTGCAATTACTTCAACTGGTGGAACACGTTGTGAAAGTCTTAATCTACCTTCCCATCCATCAACATTGTATGTTGTAATACCACGTGCTGGCGGTAACAAGTCTGCGTTAATCTGTCCTGCTGAGTTTAACTGTACAACTGCACCTGGTACTGCGTTAGAACTAACGTTTTTATCAAGTACGTTACCAAGTCTGTTAGCAACAAAACTACGTATAGCAAGCTGTGTTGATACACGAGTATCTTGTGCGCCGCCAATTTCGTTATCACCTAAGCCTACGTCTGTGGAGAACTCCTCAATATTAACATCTGATAAGCTCAAACGTAATACAGCAAGTTCGCCAACTGTAACTCTTGCATTAAACGCAATCTCACCTGACTTGTTTTCAGCAACAATAAACGAACCAACTTTAAAGTCACCAAGTTCGTTAGTACCTGAAGCATAAACTCGTCCTGGTAGTTCTGAATATTGCTCAAAATCTGTACCTTGGCTCTTACCACCGTTTTGTGGTAATGCGTTATAGTCAACACCTGAACCTGAATATTCCCAAGTGTGTGATGAACTGTTAACAATTGAAGGTCTGTGGAAACTAATTTTATTACTTACAGCCTGACTTGGATTTTGTATAGTATTGTCAGGTACTGTTGAGTCAACAGTAAATGTTGCTGTCCAGTAATCAGTTCTTGCTACAGCTGATTCAATTGTGTATGCTGGAGAAATAAGTGCTCCTGCAACTTGTGTAATTGTTGACGTGTCTTCAAAACGTACTGTAATTGGTTCATCTGCACCAACGTTAGTACCTTCGTTAGAAACAATAAGTGTTCTAGTTAAATGATCCCAATCAAGTACAAAAGCAGTATTTTCAAAAGAAGCAGTAGTACCTAACAGTGCATCTCCTGTATTAAAGCTATTAATTGATAAGTTTTGTCCATCTGTTAAAACAAGTGTTTGATAATTATTATGCTCATTTAAAATGCTTTTAACAATAAATTCTTCTGCATTTAATGTAAATGAATGTGTTCCAGTACCTGGAGAAACTTCAGTTGCAAATGTTAAAGAGTTATCATTAAACAGTCTAAATGTGTCTGTATCAATAATGTTTACGTAATACTGTCCTTGATCTAATAATCCTGGAACATCATCATTACCGTTACTATTATAATATACTGCTTGATTATTTGTAAATCCATGATCTATTATAGTAATAATATTTGTAGCAGCATCTATATTAGTTGCATCAAATGATACTTCAGTAGTTGCTTGTTTGTAATCTGCTGTAATATCAGTGTTATCGTCTTTATCTCTAACTCTAATAACAAACTGTTCAATTGGTGAACGACCTGTACCAATACTTGTAAATGTATTGCCACCGTCGAATCCACTTGCAACAATTGTTCCTCTATCAAACAAGAATGCATTTTGTGAATAACCACTTGCACGTAGTGCATACAAACCAAAGTTTGAAGCTGAGTTAGTAATTGATAAGTAACCACCTGACTGACAGTAACTACCGTTAAGCATGAAGATTTGGAAACAACTAACAATCTGTGCATAAGCATCGTTAATTACTAACCAACCTGTACCACCAAACGACAATGTAGTAAATGCGTTCGATACCATTGACTTACCTTGTTCTGGTATGCCGTCTCCGAAGCTAACTGGAGTTTCAACTTCTTCAAGTATTTTTGGAATGTTTGGTGTAGTAATTTTACTACCGTCAACCTTTGCACCGTTTGCACCTAAGAACGATATAATTGAACAGTTCTGGATATACGGTGAAGTTGTAATAATTGGTTTAGTATTACCAATACCAAAATAGTCAGTTCTATCAACTGATGTATCAGCTGGATCATCAAATGCTAATGCAAAATCAAACGTATATGTTGGAATATTGTTTTCGTCTAGTGCATCTTTAAATGTTACACCAAAGATATATGTACCATTACGTGTACGGAACATATCCTTACCAGCATTGAGTGGTCTAATAACAACTGAACGAATTGAATCACCAACAATAGTAACAAAGTCTGGAACAATAATTGGGTTGTTAACATAGAAGTCACCTGCCGATACTGCAACAGTAATTGGAATAATATCAAATTTTGCTTCAACAATATCCGGTATATCACCTTCATTAATAATTACAAACACATCAGTAAATAATGATGTTATTCTTGTGCCTGTATCAACGCCAGTTGAATCTGCAATCATTAAGTTTCTTAAATATGTATATGCTGCTACTGTAGCTTCTTTTTCAGCAACACTACCTAATTGTAATACACCAAAGCTATAATATGCATCAGCTGCAATGTACGATTGTACATTACCATTATACATAAGATCATGGCTTATTGCGTCAATTAAGAATCCTGTATCTCTTTCACACGTTGCACTATCATAAGTTAAATCAGGATAGTTTGTTGCAATCCAACTAGTTACTGACGATATATAAGTCGCTTTATTAGTTTGGAAAGTAGTCACTGACGATGCAGCATCTGCTGGTGTGTAGTTGTTACTTGGGAATGCATTTGCAATGTTATTATCAATCCAAGTAATAACATCTCCTGATACACTTTGCTGGCCAGTTGTTCCAAGTAAAGCATATTGTGATTGGAATGTGCCGCTTGTCCAACTAATATCAGGCTCTGATCTAACTGGTAATGTACCGTCATTATTTAGAGTGTCAATAAGTTGTTGAACTAATGCTTCAGCTTGATTTCCTGCTGCTGTACTACCTGCAGTACCCGAAGTATCTTGTGATTGTAGGTTTCCAGGTGATACAACAACTGCTGTTTCAATAATAACTTGTTCAGCAATAGTTTTTAATCGAGTATATGCAGCAATGGTTTCTTCTTTTTCGTCTGTACCATATTGTGGCACACCGTCTTTATAGTAAGCATTTGCTGCGTCATAAGTTTGTAAGTTGCCGCCGTATGTTAAATCATACACAAGTGCGTCAATAAGCAATCCTATGTCTCTTTCACATTTTTCTTCGTCATATACAAAGTCTGATGCAAACGGTGGCTGTGATGCGCCTATTTGCCCGGCAATCCATGCACTAATTTCTTTTTGCATAAACAGTTTGTTTGCAATTAATTGTGTTGCAGCATTTAAATAGCCTGCGTCACTAGCATTACTTGCTCCGCCTGTTGGCGTTGGGTAACTATATGCATCAACAGCATTTTCGCCATTAGATACGATATCAATAATTTCGTCCCATAGTGCATTTGATCGTGATATTAATGTAGCATCACTAAGAATTGCTGCGGTTAATACTTTGGCTTGTCCAAACGATGCAGCAGTTTGCGGCTTCTGACTAGTTGTTACAACACTTGCTGTACCACTTAGATAGCGTTTTGCACTTGCAATTGATCTATAATTGCTATTAAAGATAGCATCAAGACGTACTGCATCTACTAGATATTCAGTATCTCTTGCACATTTAACAGAATTATATGTAAAGTTGTTCCAAATGTTACCTTTATCAGTAACACCTGTGCTAATAAGATCAATAACAATGTCCCAAAGAAGTGCTATTTCAGCTTGTTCAATACTGTCAGCATACTCTAATGATAAACCTTTAGCATATCCAAATGCTGCTATTGTTTCTTCTTTTTGATCTGCATTTACAACACTTGCTGTACCACGTGCATATGATCTGCCTGCTACTGCTGAAGCAAAGTAAGAACCTGTAATTAAGTCATAACATACTGCATCAATAATTAATCCAATGTCACGTTCACATGTTGCAACATTATAAATAAATCCGCTAAACGAACCTTTGATAAAGCGTGTTGTTGCTGTTTGTATTACACCTTTAGCATTTTGTAACGCATTGTAAGTATTAAGTTTAGTACTTACACCAACAAGCTCAGGAGCTGTTTTTGCAGGTCTAGTTAATACTAGTAATAATTCATCAAATCGTTCTCTAACAGTTGCGGCTGCCGATGCAGTAGAAAGGTTAGTATATAATTTTTGGAATGGTGCAACGTTAGTATATGTTGGCGTATATGCTGTATTAGTTAAAATACCGTCTACACATAAATCTCTAGTAAATTGAATTGATTTCAATGTTTGGAATAACTGTTGCTTCATTACTTTAGCAATGCTCAAGTAACTTAGTCCACCTTCTACTGACTTTTGATTTCCGCCTAGTACAATGTCATAGGCTACTGCGTCAACAATTAATCCAATATCACGCTTACATGTATCTCTATTATAATCAAACGTAATAGTGTTTAAGTAGAATATTGATTCTGTAATCATTGCTGATTGTGTACTGTTAAGTCCTGTTGCTGCATCTACAAGATCTGATACGTTCCACGCTGTGGACGGGTCAATTGCAGCTGGTAATGCTGATAAGTCGCCATTAGTAATTGTATCTTCAACAATTTGTACTAAGTCTTGTACTAAAATTCCAGTTGCTTCGTCAGCATTTGATGTTGATGTGTCTTGTACTTGTGTATTGCCTGCTGATTTAGATACAGTAATACCTCTAACTACTTGTGCTACAACGGTTTGTAATCTATTATATGCTGCTGATGTTGCATTAGCTTCTGCGCCGGTAAGACCATTTATAGTTCCAAAGAAGTATGCTGCTGCTGCAAATCTTGTAGCACTGTTGCCGCCGTATAAAATATCATAGCTTAGTGCATCAACAACAAATCCAACTCTTTCTTTAGTCTTACGAGGAACATATCGTAAACTACCGTAGTTAACATTTAACCAAGCAATAACTTCGTCTTGTAAAAACTCTCTGTTAAGTTGTAAATGATCTTTAGCATATTCTGTGTCTGTTGCACCAGTTGGTGAAGTAAATGTTAACGCACTTGCAGAATCATTACCGTTTGAAATAATATTAATAATTTCATCAAACGTATTAGTTACAGATGTTGTTGCAGCTGGAAAATCGCCTACATCACTAACTAGCAATGCTCTTGCTTTAAGATCTGTTATTGTAAGCAAGAACTCACGTAACTGGTCAATAAACACATTTGGTGCATCAACAATATTATACGCTCTACCGGCTGCGACAGCATTATAGTTTGTACTTAACCCAACGTCTAGTTCTGCTGCATCAATTAATGCACCCAGTTTAGAAGTAAAATCTGCTGTGTCGTAAACATAACCAGTAAAGTTATTTTCAATGTATTCAATAACCGATTGCTGAATTCCAGCAGTACCGTTTAATAAGTTTGTTGCTGCTGTTGTAATTGGAGCCGAAACCCAAGCAATGTCAGGATTAATTTTATTTGGTAATTGGCTAACGCCTTGATCAATTACATCAATAATAACATCAATTAACGCTTGTAGATTTTGAATTTCTACAATTAGTAATGGATCTAATTCTTCTGGTGGTTCACCAGTTGGTTCTGTACCAGTAGGGCCGCCTGTTGGTGGAGCTGATGTAGGTGTACCGCCGCCTGTACCAGTACCTGGTGTTGTGCCGCCGCCAGTTCCGGTGCCACTGGTTGGTGTACCAGTTGGGCCTGTTCCTGTAGTTGGATCAACTACAACAGGGTTACCTTCTTCATCAATTGCTTCAGTAAAGTCAGTACCTGCAATTGCACCTTCAACCCAATTCTTTAATTCAGCATACAGTGCTGATGTAACTACTCGTTGTTCTGGTGGTAACTGATTAACAGCATTTTCATAATATATAGAAGCATTATAATGTGTAGCACTGTTACCGCCATATGTTATATCGTAGCATAGTGCGTCAAGTACGTAACCTACGTCTCTACGACATTTTGCAGAATCATACACAAGTTCAGGATAGTTAAGTGCTAACCAGCTAATTGCTCTATTTTGAATAAGTATTCTTTTGTCTTGTATTACATCTTTGGCTTCAACTTTAAATTCTGAAACGCCAACTGGTGATGGATACTGTACAGGTCTTGTTGACCCGTCTTCAGTAACGCCGTTTTCAATAATATATACAACTTCGTCCCATGCTTCGTCGTTACGGAATTGTGCAACTGCATCAGTATTTGTAAGTACTGTTGCTAATGTTTTAGCATGTTTTAAACTTTCTACAGTTTGAATATTTTGATAATTTCCTAAGTAAGCACTTGTGCCTCTAGTATACGATAATCCAGCTGTAATCTGATTATAATTAGTACCTAATAAAATATCCCAATATGCTGCTTCAGTAATAAGTCCAGTATCTCTACGACATTTTGCTTCTTTATATGCACCAGGATACTTTTGATCTAAGTAGATAATTGAGTTTTGTCTAACTGCTGCTGTTTCGTCACGTATTGTGCCTCTATCAGTATTACCCGGATCAAAGTTAAATCCAGCAACATATGATTGGCCAGTTATTATAACAGGATAGTTACTATCGTCTTGATATGTTCTTTCATTTAATTGTGTTAATAATGCAATAGCTGCTGTTGATTCAACGCCGCTGCCATTTGCTGCGTCAGTAACTTGTGCTACTGTTGATTGCACTGGTGCTGATATTGTATTACTTTCAATTACATCATCAATATAAGTTGTTAAGTGCGTAATTGCTTCTCTATATTGTGGTTCAACACCTGTAATATTGTCGTCGCCATATGATAACCAATCAGTCTGTGCTATTGTAGCAGTATTGCCGCCGTACTGTAAGTCATATGCTATTGCATCAATTAGGTCATTGTAAAAGTCTTTCCATACTGCTTGTGAGTATGTTAAGCCGTTGTTGTAAGGTGAATTGCCAGAAAGTATTTCTGCTTCAATCCAAGCAATTTGTTCTTCGGCAATAAACTCTTTGTTTCTTCTTAGAAGATCAACACCATTTGTAAGTGTTACTATTGCAGTTGGATTTGCAGTAAAATATATTTCGCTCATTGCTTGAGCATCGTCAAGATCAGTCCATATAATTTCAACTATAGACGCCCATAGCGTTCTAATAGCAGGAAGTGTTGCTGCATCAAGTGGTGCAATAAGTTCTATTCTAGTAAGAACATATTCTACAAAATCAATATATTTTGCTTTTTGTCCGTCTGTTGCAAATCCTTTTTGTTTTTCAGCTAGTTCTAATGCTAGTACTGTTGATTTATAATTTGTACCAAATACAATATCGTCTGTTACTGCATCAATTAATTTAACTACATCATTACCAAAGTCTGTTTGATCAAACTCTGGGAAAAAGTTAACAAAGTTTGCTTCAATAAAGGCAATTGCTTCTTCTTTGATATATGGCTTGTTATCACGCAATAATTTCTTAGCGTTAAAGAATTCTCTACCTGGATCTACTTTTGGACGATATGATAAATCTGCTGCAATTTGTGTTGCTCGTGTAATCGACTTAACTGGTTGGCTAGTACCATCGTTTTCGTCATTACCGTATTTGTCTGAAACATAAACTCTGTTACCGCCGAACGCATCAGGTCTGCCCCAAAATGTGTTTCCTTGTCCGTCTGTTGTTAGTACAGCAGGGTCAATTGAATCTTCTGGAGGAAGTTTAATAATATAGCTAAAGTTAACATCATCAGGTGCTTGTATACCTACGTATTTGTTGTCATCAGCATCATTAAAGAATAATGTTTCTGCTGCATTTACAGTAATCGGTCCGTTAAATTCAGTACCGTCTGCTTCAATTACAACTTTGGATACGCCGTCTATACTTGCAGTAATACTTGCTTTAGTACTATCCTGAGCGTCTAATACTTTTAATAAAGTATCGCCTTGGAAAATACTTGACGATGCAAAATCTGGATCAACCGCTTGTAGCGCAACAATTTCACCGTTTTCCTTTTTGGTAAAAATTTTACCATCAGCAGTGTTAATTGCAATTTGACCTGTTTCGATCTGTGAGTCTGTAGGTACTCTTCCCGGTACACTACTTCTAATGTGTTTTAGTTTACTAGCCATTTATTTTCTTCCTATATAGGTAAAGGGTTGAAACACCTGTCTTCCCTTAGTCTTTAAGCATATATATGCTTGTATTTTTATTTATCCTTAAAAGGTTCCTTCGTCGATCACATCGGTCCATACTGGAACATTGCTATCATTTGTTGTTAAAATTCCGTAACTTGTTGTTGCATTTGACCCAGGAGCACTTTCGCCTGTGGTCTGCATCACACCTGTGCCGTTGCCGTATACAATACTATTTGCTGGCATAGTAGTTAAACCTGTACCACCGTATTCTGGCATAAGTTGATTGTCTAACTCTAGATCACCATTTACAACAACAGTTGTTCTAAACGTTGTTTCGCCGTTGCTGTCACCAATCGTAATAGTTGATGCTGCACCAAATGCATTAATAACTGTTGCATTAGTATTTAAAACATCAATTGTACCTACGTCAGTAGTTGTAATAGCATTATTAACACGAATATTATTTGTATAGACATTTGCCCACTGCTTAGTTGTACTACCTAAGTCATAAGTATCAGCAACATCTGGAACAATATTAGATATAAAATCTGCTTGTACTTCAACAGTATCAACTTCGTTATCACCAATTCTTATATTTCCGCCTAATGTAATGTCTCCAGTAACATCTAAGTTACCTGTTACATTTGTATCGGCTTCTAAATTAATTGCCCCTGTTCCGCTTGTGCGTACATCAAGATCGGAGTCTGTATTGATTGTCGAAATAACATTGCCGGTAATATTAATTTCGCCGTTTTCTAATGACTCAGTTCCGCCTAAATCAAATCCGCCAAGTGCTGATATCTTGCCGTCTGTATTAACACTAAGTTGTGTATCTCCTAAATAGATTGTACTACCGCTTAGATAAAGGTCGCGCCATTTGTTGCTTGTAGAACCTAAGTCGTAAACTTCGTCAGCGTTAGGGATAAGATCTACGCCAATTGTGTCACCGTCTTGAAGTCCTAAAGAACCTGTTAAGCGTCTCCAGTCTAAGGCAGATGTATCTGGGTCAGCTCCAATGTTATCACGTAATGCAATATAAAGTCTATCACTTTGTACTACAAGTTCGTTTGCTTGGTATTGAATACCTGCGCCCCAAGAGTCTCTCCAGTTTAAACCTGCAACTAAAATTTCCCAGTTTGCACCATCGTTTTCGAATGTTGTAGGATCTGCTGTATGTCCTGTAATACACAAGTAAACTGTAACACCATAACGTACTACGTTACCTACTTTATAATATGTACCACCTGTCCATTCAGATTCCCATTCGAACCCTCCTGCCATGATTTCCCAACTACCAAGATCTCTATCTGCATAGAAGTTAGATTGGCCTGTGTGTCCTGCCTTACATACATATGATGTTCCGCCGTAACGTACAACATCATCTCTTAGGTATGCGGTGCCGGTCTGCCACTCCCCTTTCCATACAAATCGTAATCTACCTAGATTAAATTCTGCCATTTTCCTTATCCTTTAATTCAGCACATGCGCTTTGCATGTATTTATCTTTTATTTTATTATCCTAACGGATCTATTTTAACTATGAGTTCTCCGTCAGCATTAACCTCATAGTCTATGTTTTTTGAATCCCAGCGATACTGTTGATATCGCATATTTTCTATTTCGGGATCGTCTTCTTTATTTGGTAAACGTTTATCAAAAAAGTCTACTCCAAATTCAAAATTCTCAAAATCCTTTGTACTATCAGGACCTGATTCATTTAAATTAACACTAGATGTTTTATCTAGTACCATATCTATCTTTGTCAAATACAAAAATTCGTTTTCGTCTATTCTTAACGCATAAAAATATCTTCCTCCGTTGTATTGATCAAGGATTAAATTTGGTCCGTTTCCTACGTAATAATTTCCACTCATTTATTTCTCCTTATACAATCTCAACAAAGCTCATTAAAACATCTACGCTGTCGTCAACGCTTGATACTACCATTAATTCATTACTAGAAGCTACAATTAATTTTTCGCCTCCATTAACTGCCCGTAAACTTCCGCCTGGTGGTATCATTACATCTTTTAGATAATACCCTGTTGTGGACGTTTCATCTGTTAACATTACGCTAACTAACACAGCTTTGTCTGCTAATAAATTTGTAAGACTGAGCCCAATTACTGTTGCTCTAGAATTGCTTGCAGTCTGCGCAATTTGTACAGGTGTTGTGCCTACCTGTGTTAATACTTTATTTTTAAATAGTGTTGCCATTTTTTTATCCTAAACTTAATACAATTTCTAGTGCTAAATCTTCTGCATCTGCTCTTGATATACCACTTGCTGAGCCAGCAACTGATACCCAATTTTGTCCGTCATATACTTCAACTCGACTGTCTGTAGTGTTAAAACGTGTAACACCAACTACTGGTGTCCCCGGTCTTTGTACACTAGATCCTACTGGAATTACAAACCCTTCAGCATCTCCAAATTTAAGATACCCATTACCTGTTTGTACAATTTCAGTGTTTGCTCCTGGTACTATATTAGTTATAGTATTTTCTGCTATACGGAAATTTTCTAAACCTACTCCGCCAGTTCCATTTGCTTCAATATTAATATCACTATTAGTATTTACTGAACTAATGGTTGAGTTTTCAATTAAAATATTATCAATTTCAAGTCTTGGCGTTTCAAGTCCTGTGCTATCTAATGTTGCTGCTAATGATCCATTTGTATAAAATCTAATAGCACCATCGTTTGCACCCGGAGTTAGTTCTGCTGTAATATACGTGTCTCTGTCAGTATCAAACACTCCTCCCAAGCTAGTCCAGTTTGTTCCATCATATCCTTCAAAGTCATTTATGTCTGTATTGAATCTCAAACTACCTGCATAACTAGTAGCCGGCTGTTGTGCTGTTGTACCTGACGGAAGTATCAAACTACCTGTTGTATCAAGTATAATTTCGTCGCCGGTACCTAAAGTTAAATCAAGTCCGCCTATTGTTGAAATTGTGTTATCTTTGATGCTAATGCCGCCACCTATATTAACAGAGCCGGCGCCTGCTGCACGTAATTCTAAATTACTATCAGTTTCAGTTGTAGTAATAAAGTTATCTTCAATTAAAATATTACCAGTACTAAAGATATCGCTAGATATAAATGTATCTGACGATATTATACTATTTGTAATTAAATTTCCTTCAACTGTTAAGTCTTGTAAAAATCTAACATTGTTATCCGTTACTAAAACTTCGCCATTGCCGTTAGCACCTAGTTCTAAATTTGCATCAGTAGTTGTAGTTGTAATAAAGTTATCATCAATTAATATTTCTTCAAACTGGAACGCACCCGAAACATCAAAGTTGCCGCCAACAATAATATCACCATTAATAGTTGTGTTACCAGTTTGTGTGTAGTCGCCGATGTGTGTTAGTGTTCCGTTAACATTTAAATCATTTAAAGTAGTAGTTCCTGTAACAGTTAGATCTTGATCAAATTCTGTATCAGATAGAAGGCGAATATTATCTCCTTGATTTGCTTGTAAATTAATATCGGAACTAGATGAAACATAGTTTCCTACTATTGTTATAGTACCAGTATTAAATACAGATGCTGTTACACTACCAGTATTATTAATAGTATTTGAATTAATAGTAGAAGTTGCTGCATTAATGTTTCCATTAACAACTAAATCATTCTGATCAATAAATATTGATCCAGTTGGCTTTGCTCTTAGAACTAAATTAGTATTTGTTACAGCAGGATCAATAGTTATTACATTATTTGCTATAGATATATTATCTATTATTGAGCCGCCTCCAACTCTAAGAGTTCCTTGTATGAAAGCATTACCAGTTATAGTATGTGAACCAGTTTGAATTGTGTTACCTATATGAGTTATCTGTCCAGTGGTGGTCAAATCACCGGTTGTTGTTGTTCCGTCTACTCTTAAATCATTTGTAATTACTACATCGCTTGTAGGTACTTGTATTTCACCAGCACCGCTGGCACGCAATTCTAAATTACTGCTAGTAACAGTAGTTGTAATTGTATTATCATCAATTAATATATCGCCTGTGCCAAACGAATCACTTATTATTTGTCCTGAATTTACAATTGACCCACTAGTTATTACTCCGTTAACTGTTAAGTTATCTGAAATAACTACATCATTGAGGGGTATTAATACTTCGCCGCTTCCGTTTGCACGTAGCTCTAAATCTGCACTTGTAGATGTAGTAGTAATAAAGTTATCATCAATTAATATTTCTTCAAATTGTGCCGAGCTAAGTGCTGTCAAATCACCAACAATTTGTAAGTTACCAGTTAGATCAAAATTACCACTTTGTGTTGTTGCACCTTGCTGTGTTAATGTACCTATTATACTTGTTTCTCGTAATATAGTTGCGCCAACAACTGTAAGAGAATCTGTTGTTAAATCAGAATTTAATTGAATTGTGCCAGTACCATTAGCTTCTATAATTAAATCGTCATTATTTGATGTTGTGTCAATAAGATTATTAATAATTCTAATATTAGCAGTGTTAAATGACCCTGAAGTTATTAAACCAGCATTATTAATATTTTCAGTTGTTGTTATTCCTAAAATTTCTAAGTCGTTATTAATTAAAACATCGTTTGTAGGAATTAAAACTTTACCAGTGCCTGCTGCTCTTAATTCTAAATCACTCTGAGTTGCTGTAGTTGTAATAAAGTTATCATTAATTAAAATATTTTCAAATTGCATTTCTGCATTAACTGAAAATAATCCATTAACTGTGTAATTGCCATTAATTATTGCATCGCCTGACTGTGTATAATTTCCAGTATGCGTTATATCTCCAGTAATTACTGTGTTATCTAAAGTTGTTAATCCAGAAACTGTTAAATCATTTGTAATACTAACATCACTATTAGGAATTAATAATGAGCCTGTACCACTAGCATCAAGTATAAGATCGGAATTACTTTGTACTGCTCTAATAACATTTCCAGCTATTTCAATTTCGTCGGATACAGTTAATGAAGGTGTAAGCACAGTGCCAACGTTAATAGTAGTAACTTCTAAAGTACCAAACGGTTCTATTTGAATATTTTGTTCAAATACCGTTTCACTATTGATTAGTACATTGCCGCTGCCATTTGCACTTAATTCTAAATCTGCACTTGTAGACGTAGTTGTAATTTTGTTACCATCAATTAATATTTCTTCAAACTGTGCTGCTCCAGAAATATCTAAGTTTCCAGTTACATTTAAGTTTCCAGTTAAATCAAAATTGCCAGTCTGTGTAGCTTGTCCAATATGAGTTAAACTGCCTGAAATTGTTGTATTTGATAATGTAGTTGATCCAAGGACTTCTAGCTCTTGATTCATTATTACATTATTTTGATCTACTCTAATAAATCCAAGAGCATTAGCACGTAGTTCTAAATCCGAACTAGTTTCAGTAGTAGTAATTACGTTATCTTGTATTTGAATATCACCAGTACTAAAAATATCAGATGTAATAGTTGTTGTAACATCTAGTACCGGTGTAGACAAAGTTCCGTTAACTGTTAAATCGTTTGTAACTTCTAAGTTATCATCTATTTTAACTATGCCAGTACCGTTAGCACGTAGTTCCAGATCTGCATCAGTTACATTGGTAGTAATAAAATTAGTATCAATTAAAATGTCATCAATAATAGCACTGCCGCCTGTCAGCGTCAATGAACCATTTATTATATAATCACCGGTAGTAAGTGCATTACCTGTATATGTTCCTTGACCTGCATGAGATATATTACCTACAATAGTAGTATTAAGTAAATCTGTGTCTCCGGATGCTACAGTAAATCCTTGTCCAAAAAGACCCTTGCTATTAAATACAATTTCGCCACCGCCGTTTGCAACAAGATCTAAATCTGCACTTGATACCGTTGTAGCAATTTCGTTGCCAGATATTTGTATATCACTAATATTAAATGTTGGTGCTGTTACATCTACTGTTACATCTATATTATTAGCAGTTATATTATTAGTAACATCAAGATCATTTTCAATTACAACTTGGTTATTTGGTATTAGTACTCTTCCTGCACCATTTGCACGTAACTCTAAGTCCGAACTAGTTTGAGTAGTAGTAATAAAGTTATCGTTAATTAAAATATCTTCAAATTGTACTTCTGAATTAAATGCAACTATTCCTGAAACATCTAAATTTCCAGTAATATTTGTATCGCCAGTTTGTATGTAATTACCAGTATGTGTTATAGTCCCGTTAACAGTTAAATCTTGTACATCAGTTGAACCTGCTACAGTCAGTGTTTGACCAAATACAACATTATTTGAATCAACATGTACTTCACCAGCACCATTAGCTCTTAAAATTAAATTACTACTTGTTTGTGTGGTTGTTATTGTGTTATTGACTATATTAATATCACTAGAACTAATAGAAGCAGATTGTATATTTCCTAATACATCAATATTTTGTGATGTAAGTTTTATTCCTACATTTAAATTGTTATCAATTTCTAAATTATTGTTTGGTATAACTACAGAACCTGTTCCTGCTGCACGTAGTTCTAAATCTGCACTTGTAGATGTAGTAGTAATAAAGTTATCATCAATTAATATTTCTTCAAATTGTGCAGTTTCTGAAACAGTTAAATTCTCGCTAATAGTTACGTCACCTGTAACACTAGTATCTCCATTAATTGTAGTAGTACCAGAAACATTAAGATCTGAATTAACTGTGACATCTTCAAATATTGAATCTCCATTTACAGTTAAATCATTTGAAATAATAACATTATTATTTGGTACACGTATAACTCCTGTGCCGTTTGCACGTAGTTCTAAATCTGCACTTGTAGATGTAGTAGTAATATAATTATCGTTAATTTCTATATCGTTAATATATAATCTATTTGCCCAAAGATCTCTCCAGCGTAAACTTGGACTACCTAAGTCGTAAGTATCAGTTGTAGTTGGAAACATTCCGCTGTCAATATTAGCAGCAAAACTAATTGAATCTGTACTTTGGTCGCCTATTGTAATATTACCTGCAACACTGACATTACCAACAACATCTAAGTCTCCAGTAATATCAACATTATCTTGTAAATTGATTTGACCACTTGCTGCTGTAATATTAGCATCACCGGATAATGTTTCTAATGTATTACTACTTAGACGCCAGTTGCCAGTTTCAATTTTATCACCTCTAATTAGAGTAGTATTTGTTCCATCTGTAATTTCAATACCATTAGTAGTATCAATATTAAATGATGCATTACTAAATTGTATTGCGCCGTTTTCTTGATCAATAACAAATAAATCGCCTACTCTAAAGTCACCTTTGTGATCTACTGTTGAATAATAAACTTTTGCATCATTTGTTTCTACAATTTCATTTGCTTGTATTACAGTATTAGGATCGTTGTCAACTTGTTTGCCGTTACCAATATATGCAACATTATGACCAATTGCGTACATAATAACGCCAGGACCGTCACCTACAAGTCCTTCATTACCGTAAACACTTGCTGATCCAATTAAACGTATTTCTGCACCAAAGTCTGAAAAGTCAACTAATGTAGTTTTGTTTGCAGTTGCGCCGCCACTAAATCTGATATCTTGTCCACTGATGCCGTCATCTACAATATCAGTAGATCCGTCTAAGCCTTCAAAATGTAATAATAAAATAGTACCATCTTCACCTACAAATGGAAACGTGCTAGGAGTAAAGTTTGCAGTATATTTTGCTTCGCCTTTAACAACTCTAACTTCATCAAAGTTACCATCTACAAAAGAAGTATCATCAAATCCTGCACCTATTCGTATGCCTGTTTCAACATATGTTGTATTGTCAGTCCACGTACTACCTTCTTGTGTTCCGTCAATAAACAGTTTAGTTGCTGTACCTTCCCTTGTTACAGCAACATGATACCAAGTACTGGTAGTAGGTGTTGTTGTTCCTGTAATTACTTCTGCACCATTAACATAATATGCAATTTTATTTGAATTATTAACATAGATTACAGGAGATGCTTGTGATGCTGTTGTTCTTTGATCATACAAGTTACCTGACACTGCATCAAAATATACATAGAATTCAATAGTAAAATCGCCAGTGCCGTATTCAAAGTCTTCTTGACTACTAACTGTTATATAATCGCCAGTGCCGTCTAATAACAAACTACCAATGCCAAATTTACTAATTGACGACGATAGTTGAGCATCGCCGTTAGCTACTACAGTTTTTCCGCCACGCTCTGAAGGAAGTTCCCATCCTGTATTTTTAGCATCAATATAAAATTTGCCATCTGCATCAACTGTTTCAATAGTTCCTGATGCTAATACTGTACTGCCGTTGGTATCGTAATATGTAACTGTTTCGCCTGCGGAAAATGATCCTGTTACATCATCTACTCTAATTGCAGTTTTACCATCGCCTCTTAAACCTGCTGCACTATCATATGCATACATTGAACGATTAGCAAAGTATGTAAATGAATTTAGCCATTCAATTCTTGCACCATTAGTTGCTGTAACTGCATCAACACCTGGACAAATAAATGTCACTGAGTGGAACAGCATACTTGCTTCTTTACTATTTGCTGTTGCAACACTACCGTCTACAAAAACACCTTTACCTGCATCTCCTTGATCAAATCCTCTAGGATCTGCTGCACTGGTTACACTTCCTTCTGTAATAACAGTAACATTCTTTATATATGGTGAACGTGAAGTTACTTGAATATTATTTGCAAATCTAAATGCATAGCCTGTATCATTAGTGCTGTTGTAAAAATAATTTGCAACAGTTATATCTTCAATTGTTGTTTCGCCATTAAGAAGAAATGCATCGTTGTCTTGTGTTGCTACTGTTGGTTGTATTTTAACGCTTCTAAGACTTTCGCCTTTAACATTTATGCCTACTGGAATTTCAATTGGAAATTCTTCAGTATATGTTCCCGGATATATGTGTATTGAATCGCCATTATTGGCTATTGTTTCTAGAGCGTATTTTACGCTTGCAACTGGATCTTGCGGATGTGTTCCTGTATTAGTGTCATCGCCGTTTGTTGCAACGTATATAATTTTACCTTGACGTAATGATAAATCAATACCGTCAACAAATAAGTCACCAGTGTCAATTTCAGTAGCAACAAAGTTTTGAACATAAATGTCTGCCCAACGTTTTGCTGCTGTACCTAGTTGATAAGTATCGTCTGTTTCAGGTATTAAATCTGATGCTATTTCTGCATTAAATGTTACAGTGTCATCATTTGGTGTTGTTTGATCAGTACTACCAAGTTGAATATTACCGTCTGCTGTAATATTGCCTGTTGCATGAATATTTCCAGTAACATTTACTTCTGAAAATATATCTACAATTCCAGTTCCGTTTGGTCTTAATTCTAAGTTTACATTTCCATTGTTAGTGCTTATAACATTGTCATATATGCTTATATCTTGTATATCTAATTGTTTTTGATAAACAACAGTATCTGCACCAATTGTTACAAGGTTTAAATCACTAGAGCTTTGTATAGTATTACCAGATATAGTAATATCAGCAAGGTCTGCTTGGACGTCTACTACAAGGTTAGTAGTTTTAGATGTTCCGTTAACATCTAATTCGTGTTGAGGTAATATAGGATCGTTTTGATCTCCGTTATTAAGTCCTAGCTTGATACCTACTTTGTCATTATTAACATCTAATACTAGTAAGTCGTTCTCAAAGGCTAAATTTACTCCATCTCGAAGTAAGTTTGACTTTAAGAGCGGACCCGATATACGACCAACAGCCATCTCTTCTCCTTAACACGGGGATCCTGTCCCTCTAGCCTATTTTTCACCCTAAGGTCTTTGCTGGCTAACCACAGTTTGTCCTGCAAGACGCGGTCTCACGTATTTGCATTACTAGTATTTATGTGTTTTACGGAAAAGTGGGCTATTAGCCAAAGATTAATGTGTATTCAAACAACAAATCGTCAAACTCTGCAGGGGTAATATTATTACTTAGACCTGCTGCTGCTATATAAGAATTTCCATCATATGTTTCTAAAATTTGGGTATCTGTATTCCAACGAGTGTCGCCTACTTCTATATTTGTTCTATCAGCTGATGGTCCAGATGGAAGTTGCAATCCGTCTGCAGATAGTATTGTGAAGCCGCCGGTGTTTGAAAATGTTAATGCACTATTAGTATTGTTGAATATTTTAGAATTTTCAAAAGTTAATTCTTCAATATTAACTACGCCGCTTCCGTTGCTAAATGTAATATCTTGATCTGTTACAGTACCTAATATCGTAGAGTCATTAATATCAATATTAGGAAGTATTGTTCCAGCAAGTGATACGTTACCAGTTCTAAATGTAGCTACTCTATTTCCTTGTGCATTTAATCTTAATTCGTTTGATGTAGAATCAGCAGCTACATTTGTTTGTCTATCTGCTGAGTAAATGCCTGAAAATGCAATTGGTGCTGATGTAAATCCTTCAAACACACCAAGGTCAGTATTAAATCTAATTTCCCCGGGTGTGCTTAATGTTTTTTGTGCTGTTGTACCGTTCGGCATTTCAGCATCATCAAAGTTAGATATATCAAGACTGCCGGAGCCAAGACTAAACTTTAATTGAGGAGTAAAAGTTTCAATCACAGGAGGTGATGTACTACCTGAAATTGTAATGTCATCTATTTCTATTTTTCCGCTAAATCCTTGAGTACGTAATTGTAAATCACTATCAGTATTAACAGACTGTATTCTATTGTCGTATATTTCTATGTTATTAGTTTCAAACTTGTCAGCTTGTACATACTGTGCTGTTAGCTGACCTATGTCACTTACACCATTTAGATATAAATTTTGTTGAATTTTAGTATTTGCATTAAACTGCACTTCGCCAGTACCACTAGCTCTTAATTCTAAGTATGCACTTGTTGTTGTACTAGAAATAGTGTTGTCATTAATATTAATTTCTTCAAACTGAACTTCTGATGCAATAATGTTTCCTGTAACTGTTAGGTCGCCTGAAACATTAAATGTATTTTCTACTGTTCTATCACCTACGTGAGTAACTTGCATTGGGTTTGTTGGCCCATATTTTACCTCAAGATCTTGTACAGTTGTAGTACCAACAATATTTAAATCGTCCAATATAAACACATTGTTACTTGGTACATGTACTTTACCACCTATTGGATAAAGGAATAAGTCTGTTCCAGTAGTAACACTTTCAATTTTATCTTGTGTAATAGTAATATCAGCAGTATCAAATGCATTTGCAGTAATTGTACCACCATTATTAATAGTTTGTGAAGATATTATATCTGCTGTAATACTGTTGTTAAGATTAGTATTTAAAAAAGCAAGATCATTATCAAACACAACATCATTTGTAGATCTTAATATAAAGTCGTTTAAAGCACTGAATTGGATTGATAGCCCTGCTGTTGTTGCACCAGAAGTAGTGATAAAGGTATCTAGTGTTGTAGTTGAAGAAACTGATAAACCATTTGAAACATCATACAAATCAGCAGGGTCGAAAATTAAAAATGGACCAGTATCAGTTCTATCACCTGTATGCGTTAACGTACCGTTTAAGTTGATGCCGCCTGTAATGACATTATCCACTGTTAATTGTTGTGAAAGATGTGCATTGTTAGTATCAATTATAACTTTGCCAGTACCGTTGGTATCTAAAATAATATCTTTATCAGTGCCGTATGCATCAATGTTATTATCGTAAATTCTAAGGGAATTAGTTTCTAGTGTATCTACATTAACTTCGTTAATATTCTGTATAGTCGATGAAGTTAGTTGTGATACAGTTAAATTGTTTGTGATTCGAACATTATTTTCAGGTACTAAAATGTTGCCTGTGCCGCTGGCACGTAGTTCTAGATCTCCATTTGCAATAGATGTTTGACGTATAGTATTACCTTCAATTTTAATATTGCCTAGTCGTCCAGTACCTGTAACATCAATTGTGCCAGTTACATCCATTACTTCGTTGCCAAGTAAGTTTGGCATAACGAAGTTTCCTGTTTGTATTCTATCACCAGTATGAGTTAGAATATTATTAGATGTAGCTACTGTTCCTATTGTAGTATTAAGCAACTGCGCTGAGCCGCTAAACATTGTAAGATCTTCATTAGCAGTTGCACTAGAATTAAATTTTATTTCTGCATTCCCAAAACCAGCAGCTAATGCTATAGTTGTATCAGTTGTAGTATGGATAATACTATTACCTCTAATTTCTAATCCAGTATTTGTTTCGTATGCATACGAAGTAATATCTATTTGATTATCAATAGTATCGGTTGTTGTTGTTCCGTCTACTGTAAGATCATTCTCTATAGATAAATTACTGCTAGACACTACAACTTTTGCTGCTCCGTTAGCACGTAATTCTAAGTCGCTGCTTGTTTCAGTAGTCGTAATAATATTATCGTCTATAAGGATATTTTCAAATTGTACTTGACTATCAACTGTTAAGGTTCCGTTAAAACTAACATTGCCAGTTATGTCAACATTACCTGTTTGAGTTAAATCTCCTATATATGTTAATGTACCATTAACTTCTGTATCTAGTATTGTTGTTATACCGTCAACATCAAGATCTAGTGAAATTTCTGTACTGTCTGCGTCTGATATTATAGTGTCAAAATCTTCTATGCTTATAGATGTATTAGATCCGACAGCTGTTGTAATCTTATTATCAATTAAAACAGTTGCGTCATTTACGCCAATAGGAGTAGCTAGTGCATCTACATTGATAGTGCCTCCAGAAAACACATCTATTGTTGCTTGCGAGCCAAGTATTGAATTTTTAGCTACAACATTTGCATCTATTTTTACATCTTTATTAAAGACAACGTTGCCAGTGCCTGCGGCGTCTAACTCTAAGTCTCCAGATGTTGCTGTAATTCTATTTCCGTCAATTAATATATTATCAAATTCTATATTAGGAACATCAAAGTCGCCGCTTGCTGTCATATTGCCTATAAGTGAATATGATCCTGTTTGTACTCTATCACCGGTATGTTGAAGGAGGCCTGTTATTTCAACTTGATTCAACGTTGATAAGTCTTGTGAAGCTGTTAAATTATTTTCAAATATTGTATTAGAGTCAAATACTATGTTTCCACTACCAGCTGCTGCTAAATCTAAAGCAAAATTAGTGAATATAGTATTATCAGAAATAGTAGTTCTTCCTGATATAAATTGTTCTGCTGTTGTTAAATTTGAAACATTAGCAGAGACCACAGTTGACGTGCCTTGATTGTCAAAGGTTCCTGCAATTAGTAGATTATTAGTTGGTATTAAAACTTGCCCAGTACCCTGTGCAGAAAGTATTAAATCAGTATCAGTTGTAGAAATGTTAGTTGTATTAAATTGAATATCATCAATATTTGATGTTGAACTAACAGTTAAATCACCTACTATATCATGATTGCCTGTACGACTACTAGAACCAAACTGTGAAAATGCTCCAGTTTGTATTAGTGTACCTACTATATCGGTATTAGATAAAAAAGTCTGTCCTGATGTTACTTCAATTCCTGATAATGCTCTAACATCATTATTTGTAACACTTATAGTTTTGGTCGGGTCTAATACATCAAAGACTAAATCAGTATTACTTGTAGATATTTGATTTCCTGAAACAACTATTGTGCCATTACTTATTGTTGGTGTAGTAATTGTTGTTTGCGATAATAATGTATTTGCAGTAACATCCTGTACATTAACACCGGTTCCAAGTACTTCTACTGTATCATTAAATCTTACAACTCCTGCTCCGGTTGCACGTAATTCTAAATCTGAACTAGTTGCAGTTGTAGTAATAACGTTTCCATCAATTACAATGTCTTCAAATTCAAATCTGCTATTGAATGTAGTTTTATTACTTACATAAAGATTTCCAGTAATACTTTTATTACCAATCTGATTTCTATTGCCAGTGTGTGTTAGTAAGCCATTAATATCAACAGCATTGTTTACAGTAGTTAATCCGCTAACGGTTAAATTATTATCAATTTGTACACCATTTAAATCAACAACTACATTACCAGTTGCTCCAAGTTCTAGATCGCCTGATGTTGTAGTAATAGTATCATCAAATATTGTTAATTGGCCTGTTGTGTATTCTCCGTCAAACTGAATATATCCTATAGCTTCTATTTCACCTGCTTGTACGTCACCGGTTACTATAACATCATTTACAACTATAAAATCGTTATCAGGTACTAGTATTTTTCCGGTACCTGATGCACGTAGCTCTAAATCTGCACTTGTAGACGTAGTAGTAATAAAGTTATCATCAATTAATATTTCTTCAAACTGTGCTGCGGTGCCTACTGCAAGATTACCAGTTACTATTAGATTTTTATTTTCATCTAAATTTCCTACGCCGATAAAACCGTTATTAAGTATTAGATTTGCAACATCTAACGTGCCGTTGAATGTAGATAAATCCGATACAGTTAAATTGTTTTCAAATATAGCAGTATCATTTATGAATATATTTGAACTAGTTGATTCTGCTCTAAGTTCTAAATCACTACTAGTTTGTGTTGTTTCAATAAAGTTATTAGTAATGTTGATATCATCATTTAGTACTTGTGTTAACCAAACATCGTCCCACCCTTGTGTGTTGCTTCCGATGTCATGTAAATCTGTTGTTTTAGGATATAAGTTACTGTCAATACCTGATTCAAATCTAATTGTGTCAATTGATTGATTATTACCAAATGCAATCAATGCGCCTGCTATAGTTAAATTTCCGCTAACATCTAAATCTTGTTCAACAGTAACATTACCGTTAAGATTTATTAAAGATGATGCACCAGCAATATTCATATCTCCGCTGATGCTTGCTAAACTATTATCAATTAATCTAACATTTCCAGTTTGTATAAATTGTAAGTCTAACAAAGTAACGTCTGAGCCAGTCGTAACACTAATTGTATCTACGCCAACTACAGGAAGATCATTAATGTTAAAAGATTGACTACCTTTTTGGAAGTCAATTAAAAAGTTATCGCCTATCCTAAAATCACCATTGTGAGATTGTGATTGATATCGTATTCTACCATTATTAGTTTCTATAACTTCATTTGCTTGTATTGTTAATGTTTCGTCATTTGAGCTATCAGCACCTGTGCCTATATAACCAAAGTTGTGCATAATTAGATAGATTAATGTATCTGCGCCACTTACTTCAGCACCGTAGTTACCATAAATGTTTGCACTTCCAATCGACCTTACTTCAGCACCGTAATGTGTTTGTAAATTATCATCAATACGGCCTGAGCCATTTGTTGCGTAAAATCCTCTGTTAGCAAAATATGTAAACGAGTTTAACCATTCTATTCTTACACCGTTAGTCATTACTAATGCATCTGCGTTAGGAACAATTAATGTAATTGCATGAAATAATAAACTTGCTTCTCGTGTATCTGCTGCTAATACTGCGCCGTCTGCTAGTATACCACGTCCAGCATCGCCTGCAATAAATCCTAAAGGATCTGCTGCTGAAACTGTACTACCTTTAGTTGACACTGTAATATTTTGTATATATGGTGAACGAGTTGTTACTTTGCCGCCAGGTGCAAATCTAAATGCATATCCTATATCGTTTGCATTATCATAAAAGTAATCTTTAATAGTTAAGTCACTTACTCCGGTTTCACCGTTGAGTAAAAATATATCAGTAGTGCTTTGGCTACTTGCTGGATATATAATAGTATTTCTTTGATCGTGTCCTCGTAATATTACACCTTGTGGAATTTCAATTGGACATGATTCTTCATATTCTCCTGGATATACATAAATGGTATCTCCAGTAGATGCTTGTGTTACAGCATAATCAATAGTTTCAAATGGCCCTTGCGGATGATTACCTACGTTAGAATTACTACCGTTCTTAGATACAAACCATATTTTGCCTTGTCGAGAGTTTATTTCTAGTCCACCGATAAGAGCAACGTCTGATGTGGTTTCTTGCCCGTTTAATAATATTCCTTCAAATTCTATCCAGCGTTTTGATGTGCTACCAAGGGAATATGTATCATGCTGATCAGGCACGACATCACTATTTATTTCTGCTTTGAATATAACATTATCTGTGTTTGAATCACCAAATACAATATTACCTTCAGCAGTAATATTACCTTGAGAGTGTAGATCTCCTCTAACATTTACATTAGAAATTACCTCAACACTACCATTGCCGTTTGGTCTTAGTTCTAAGTTTGCACTAGTATTTGATGTCTGTATAAAATTATTATCAATAAATAATTCTTCAGTTTGTACATTAGTTGTTGTAATAACACCAGCAGAATTAAGTATAATATTATTTGTTCCGCCTAGCGGTGCTATAGTGCTGTTTTGAATATTTAGATTTGCAATGTCGATATTAGTATCAACAGTTAATGAATTAGATATTTTTGTTGTGCCTGTTACATGTAAAACAGTACTAGGCGCATCATTATTAAATCCTAATTTATCATTAATAACATCAAGGTGAAGTATTGCTGCACCACCACTTGCTGATGATACATTCCTAAATGTAAGATTTTGATTTGCTCCGGTTGTTGCGCCTTCTCTTAGAAGGTTACTATCTAATAAACCTCCGGATATTCTACCTACTTGTGCCACTCAGATATCTCCTTAACACAAGTATTTATTGAATTTACTTATCGAAGTTATGTAGCACTGTTATATAAACGTCAGCGCCGCCTGTGCCTGCTGCTGGAGGTGCAGAAGTAAACTGTAAATAAGTACCTGCTGCAAATCCACCCGGATTTGTTACGATTGTGTAATTGTTGCCTGCGCCGTGTATTTGAATAACATTCTCTACTAATACAATAATATTATTTCCGTCTACAGGTAATGTATAATCTTCATAGTCGCCGGCATCGTTATCCCAAGACGAGTTTAACGGGCCAAATACTGTTTCTGTACCATCTGCTGGTCCAAATTGTTGCTGAACTACTGTTGCTGGTTCTTTAAATGCAATTCTTTTCCAAGTTGCACTACTACCTTGGTATGCTTCAAATTCGTTGTTGCTTGTATTGTAACGCAAGTCACCAGTAGTTGCATCTGCAGGACGTTCTGCTGTAGTACCTTTTGGAACCAGCATAACATTTTCACTATCTACAATTACTCTATTATTAACATCATACTTAACACCTTTACCGTAAATATTACGTAGGTTTGTATTTTGCGCTTTTAATAACCTCATTACAATACCTTAATATAACTTACTGTACACGCTAATCTACCAACTGCTGTTGGAGTAGTTGTATCTGCACTACCATTAACAACTACACTGTCGCCGCCTTCTAGCACAACTTTTTCTGTATCAAACGTAAAAGTTTCGCCTGCAGGTAAATTTAATCTTCTAACTACAGATGTAATAGTATCGCTGTACGATCCGTCACTTGGTACAAAATGTAAATCAAATGCACAATCCGCTGTTGCTGCATCGCCACCTGCTGGATCATATGTATTACAAACCATAATATTTGTTATGGCCCATTCTTCGCCTGCTGGTACAGTTAACATAGTATATCGATAGTCTGTTACGCCACCGGTACCGTTACTTATTATTGCTTCATTTACTATTGCCATTTATCTTTCCTTAAAAGAGCATACTATAAACTAGTGCTCTATTTCTACTTATCAATTCGTCTCTCTGTTGATCGCCACCTGTGGTTACAATTTTAGAATTAACAAAATATATTCCTGATGCACCAGCACCACTGTTATCTGTATATATTACTGTTCCTTCGTCGCCAACTGGAGCTGCTGGTTCTAATCTGTCATCACCTTCGTGTCCAATTCTACTAATACGTAGATTGTCTTCTACAACAACACTACCTGTACCCATTGCTCCAAGTATTAGGTCTTGTGCTGACGTACTTGATGTTTTTATTTCTGTACCTAAGTCGGTATCTTGGATGATTAATCCATACATTTCTACATAACTATCAAAGTTTTCTTGTACTGCATTTCCGTCAACACTTAATACTACTTTACTAGTTCCGCCATCTTCTGAATTATCATAAACTCTTACGCTAGTAATTGCATCTGGAATAATACCAGATTCAATTCTATTAGGCACTGTGTTGTCAAAGAATGTTGAAACATAATCATTAACATATGACACGTTTGGAATAATGTTTCCGTCAACTGGTGATAAAGGATCTCCTGGATCCTTAGTAAGATTCATTTTAGCTAGATAAGGTGTTCCATCTTCACCAGCAATCTTAATTAATCCTGGATTTTCTTGTATTCCGCCGCTTGTTGAATAAGGGCCTAATAAATTTAAATCTGTACCGTCTGTAGTAATATTAGGTGTTTGTAGTCCTAATATTCTGTCATCATTGTCAGCTGCTTTAAATGTTCCTTGATAGGTAACTGCGTCAGGACCATACCATGTAATTGATTCATCAAATACCCAGTAAGCATCAACTTTTAAACCTCTATCAATTTGTAAGCCTGCTGTACCACTATCTCTAGTAACACCGGTTCCGCTTTCGCCTCTATTTAAAGTAATGATGTTGTCTTCAATAACAGTATTAACAGTTTCTAATGATGTGTTTGTACCTTCAACCATTAAATCGCCAGTAATATACACAGTACCGTTTCCGTCACCTCTGCCTCCAGAGCCAACGTCAAAAGTAATTCTGTGATCTTCTGCTACTGAGATTTTATAGTTACCGTCGGATACTCTTACTATTTTTGACATTCAATAATTCCTTAAAAGTAAGTAGGGGATTTCTCCCCTACTATTCTATTCTTAGTCAGTTTCGAAATCGTCTGCGCCAGTGAAGTCATCAGCTGTACCAGCTTCTTCCATTTCAACTGCTGCGTCATCAGTAGCATCAGTAAAGTTCCAAGCAATTGATTCGCCTGTATCTAAAGTTACTTTACGTCCTGCAATTTTAGTTACTTGCTTTGCAGCACCTGCATCGTCTTTAACTGTAATAGTCATATCGCCTACTGCTAAAGTACCTTGTGATTTGTCAACTAGTGTACAATCCATTGTGTTAGTACCGTCATAGCAACGAAACTTTTTGGATCCTAATTGCTTTACAATCCAGCCGTTTGCTTCTGCTTCGCCTGTAGCACGAAAACGTACTTTAATTTCGTTGCCATCTGCTGTTGGCTCTCCGAAAAATCTTTTATTAATTGGTCTTCCCATGATCATTTCTCCTTTGTTTAATCATTTGCCGTTCTAGGGTCTACGCGGTGGAATCCGCATAAGTCCTCAAATTGAGGATCTCTATAACACAAGTATTTATCAAAAAAGAAAAAAGCTCAACACATTAAAAAAAGTCAAAAAAATAGGACCCGAAGGTCCTATTTTAATGCTATTACTATTAAGTAATTACTTGAAGCTAACGTTGTTGATAGCTACTTTACCTAAGTAGTCAGCTGCGTTACCCAAAGATGACGCAGTGTTGTTTAGCTCAACATAACCATAACGTGTCATAAATGATACTGTTGGTTCGAATGTTGATGGATCTAGTACAACACCTGAGCTCATTAGCGGGATGTATGGGCAATAGAATGCCGCTGCATCTGATTCGCTTGAACCTTTGTAACCAATTAATACATCAGATGCATCTGAAGCGTATGTGTTAACATATACTTTCATTGCATTGTTTAATGTACCAACCATTTTGGTGTTAGTCGGTGCTTCAAAAGCGCCTTCTGTTGTACGTGCAAACGCTGAAGTAGTTGCTGACTGTAATACAGTTAATGCGTATGGTGACACAACTGCCCAGTTACCAGCGCCTCTACGTGTGCGTTGAGCGATTTGGTTTGATACTCTGTTGATCAAAACAGCTAATGCAGCATGTTCGTCACCAACAAAAGTAGCAGTACCTGATACCGCAGCTTGGTCGAAATCTTCAGAAGCAGTACCTGCTAATGAAGCCAATGAGCCTAATACTTCTTGGTCAATTTCAGCTGTGATTTCTTGTGCAAGAGCAGCCATAATTTCAGCTTCAACATCAATGCCGTGCATTGCTTGTGAATCTTGAGCTGCTTCAAATGTCCAGCGAGCTGACAATTTACGTGTCTTCGCTTCAACAGTTTGCTTCAAGATCTGAATTGACATTTGGTTGCCTGCTTCACCTTCTAATGAAGATGTTGCGTTTGCTTTACCATTTGCGTTACCTGAGTAACCTTCAGCAATCTTGAATGGTGATAGTGCTTCTTCACCAGCTGTTGTAGACCCACCTGCAGTGCCAGTAAACGCATCAGCGTAACGTACACGTAGTGTGTGAATTTGACCAACTGGTCCTGTCATTGGTTGTACACCAACGAGCTCGTTTGCAATAACAGTTGGCATAACACGTCTAATTACAGGTAAAATTACACGGTTAAGTGTAGCTACGTTACCTGCTGATGTTGCACCTGCTGTAGCACTCTCTGACAAGTACTTGCGTGTGTTTTCTAGCGTGGCAGCCATTACAGACTTCTTGTTACCCTCTAGGCCTTCAAGAAGAGCTGTTTTTGTGTCTGACCAACGGCTTTCTAATAGTTCTGACATCTTTATCTCCTTAGTTTAATCCAGCAAGACGGCGTAAGTCTAATACGTTAGATTCGTCTGCTTTAGTTGTCATTTGTGTTTCTTCTCTGTTGCCTGTAATTTCTTTTGCCTCTGCTAAAACTGCCTTACGCTTTGCTGGAGTATTGCCATCAATAACTGAAGGTAAGTACTTATTAAAAGACTTATTAAGTCTATCAGTTTGTACACTTTCCAGTAAGTCTGTCATAATTTCTTTTTGTTCCTTTGATAAAGGATCAATTAAGCCATTAATTGTTTTCTCACGTCTTGCTGATTCTGTTATCTTCTTGTTTTCCACAACTTGTGCTTCTGCAAGTGCGATAGCTTTCTCAGCAGCTTGTTTGGCTTCAGATAGTTGCTTGTCTTTAGTATCAACAACTTTCATTAGCTTCACAGTTTCGCTATTTTCGTTTAGGTAGCTAGTTGAATATTCGCTTGCGAATGCTTCAAATAACTTACGACCGAAGTCGTTTCTTCGTGCTTCTTCAATATCTTCTTTAAGTTGACCAATTTCGCCGCGTAATGCGCCATCAACTGTTTCAGATACTGCTTTAGCACTTCTTTCGATAAAGTTAGTTTTAACCTTAACGAAGTGTTCTTTAGCTTCACGAACTAAACGTACTTTCGTTTCTGCTAAATCTTTCTTGTCTTCGTGGAACTCTGCAATTTCTTTAGCAAGAGCTTCAACTACAAAATCTTCAAGCTGTGCGTGTTTAGCCGCCATTGCTTGTTTGTCTTCGTGTAGTTCAGAAATCTCTTTCTGAAGCTGGTCCATTACAAAGCCTTTCATTAGATCTGCATTCTCACGCATTGCAATAGCATATTTTGCTTTTGCTTCTGCAAGTTGCTTACGATCTTCTGAAAATTCTGTAATTTCTTCAGCAAGTTTCTCAGACAACATGCTATCAATAGCTTCCACCATTGTAGTTTTATCATGTTCATATTTCTGAGCAAATTCTTCACGAAGCTCAGCAGTAACTTGACGACGATTGTCAGTAACTTTCGTCTCCCAAGCTTCTTGTAGTTCTGCTTTTACTTCTTCTGAAAGTGCGTTGCTCTCGAAGAGTTCTTTTAATGCGTCCAACATAGTTTTCTCCTCGGTTATCGGAGCCCGCTTATTATGTTCAATAAGCTCTCTTTTAAATATTTCTGTGCCTTATCATCGTGTTTTGTTGCCTCTGCTAATTCATATGCCTTGTATCCACCTCTTGCGTTCATTAAATGTTCGTAGATTGGTGTTGGATACGCACCAGGGGCACTTGGCTGAGCCACAATGTCCACAGTGATTATTTCGAAATCAGAGACGGTGTTGCCACCGTCTTCCGATACATTACCACTTCCTCTAGATGAAACACCTAGTTTAACTCCGCTTTCCAGCATTGTTTTAACTAGTTGTCCCATTGGAGTTGGTAAAATTTTCAACTTTCCGTAACCATTAGCGCCGTCCATCCAACATGATTCAATCATGTGTGAAACACGGTCTAGGTTAATGTTAAGGCCTTCTGGATGATCAACCTCACCGAGAACACTATATCCTCCTTCGATCTGATCATTGAGAGTTTTGACAGCCCTGCCAATTTCATTTACAGGATACACTCGCTGATTTGCGTTGCGTACTCCGCCTTGGATGCAAATACCTTTCATATAAAGATCTTTACCTTCATTAGCGTTTTCGACAACTATCTGAGCTTGGTCGAATGTCAAATGCTCTCGTAAGTTTCTCATTCAAACGTCCTTAGTTTATTTGCCTACAACAGATGTTTTGTTGTCAGCAGTCTCTGGCTTCGACTTCTTTTCAGCGCCGTGTCCAGGTTCGGTTTTAGCAGCTTTCGATGCTTTACCACCAGGAACATTTACGTTCTTGGTATTCATATCCTTTGCAGATGTATCACTTAAAGATGATCCTTTAACTGTGCTTCCTGCTCCGGCTTCTGGGTCACTTGCAGTTGCAGCTTGATTTAAGTTGCCAGCAGTTCCACCCATATCATTTGCACCCGCTACTGTTGACTTTGAGTTTGCACCGTTGTCACCCATTTTAGCTGATACTTTTTCTACATACTCGCGCATTTCTTCGCCAGCGGATTTGTTAGTTTTTTCTTCGACTTCTTCGTCAGTTGCTTCTTCTACTTCTTCGTCTGTAGCTTCTTCAACTTCCTCGTCTGATGCTTCAAAAGCAAATGCTTCTTCTGGCTCTTCATCATCACCAGCTTCTTCATCATCGCCTTCACCTTCTTCACCGTCCATCATTTTTTCAAATTCTGCTTTTAGGTCGTCAAGTGCATCTTCTAGGTCCATAACGCGGTCTTCCATGTCGCCATCTTCGCCGTCTTCGTCATCGCCTTCTTCGTCATCATCGCCGCCTTCTAGGTCAGCCATCATGTCGTCAGCTGCGTCACCGCCCATATCCATTGGGTCAGCTTCAACTTCAAATTCATCTAGATCAAAGTTTTCATCAACTTTGTCTTCATCTTCTTCAACTTCTTCGTCAGTTGCTTCATCTACTTCTTCATCAGTAGCTTCTTCAACTTCTTCGTCAGTGTCTTCTTCGATGTCTAAATCACTTTCTAATAGTGACTCATAAATATCACGTGATTTTTCTACTACAATCTCGTGAAAAAGCTCCTCTGCGCCTTCCTTGTCTTCATTAACAAGACGCTCGAGCATTTCTTCAAATTTCTTTAGATCTGCCATTTTATTCTCCTATAAATGTATATACCATGTTCTACGATAGTCTATGGTAAGGCTGTCATTATTATTTACTAGATATAAGAAAAAGTGCCTAGAAACAGGCTCAAAACGGGCCATTTCGGAGTGATGCTATCTAAAATTGTCGATTTTGTTAAAATCATCAACTGAAATGTTACTAATGTTTCTAAATTTATTTAGCTCAGAAGGACAAATGTTATATGACGTTATAACTCTATTATACCTAATTATACTATATTCCTTAACTACTGATGCAGTTTGTCTTAACCAATTACCATAAAATGTTGCAGGTTCTTGAGATGTTTTATAATTTATTGTATCAGCATATATGTTGTTAAATTTATCTTGTTGATCACCTATACCTGAATAATCAAAACCTAAAATATAAATGTGCTTGTGTCCATTTTGACTTGCAAGCCATAGTGCAGTAGGTCCGCTTGACCAACCTTTGCTTGGTTCAAAGTAATTCAAAGATGGTATGTTTTTGTACAGTTTACTTGGATTGGTCCATACACTATTGTACTTCTGGTAGTTTGTTTTTGCTATTTCTAGAACCATCTTTGTATCAACAGCAACTAAATGGTCGCACTTAAACTCTCTATATATGGCATTACACCCGTATACAGTTCCGTGTTTTTTTAATTCATGTAGGTTAATAGATTGTCTACTGAGTCCGTTTCCTAAAACGAAAGCAGTATGGCTTACAGGCATTAAACACCTGCTTCGGCGTTAGCTGCAACTCCATACATTTGACGTACAAAATCAAGATCGTTTACTTGTTCTTCTTTATGTAAATCAGATGCTTTTCTAATTCTGTTAATTTGTTTTAGTGTAAGTTTAGACTTCCGTGTGTCGGATGCCTTAAGAGGTGAATCATCATGCTGAGGCTCATAACGGTCGTTCTGGCCCATTTCAACAGTCTCGGGATCAAAATAAAATAACTCTCTTAGTATCATGTAATTATTTATCCTTATATCGTTTGATCTGTTGCTGCGGCATCACCGCCTAATGTGTCACCAGTGTTAGTTTCAGGTGGAGTACCTACCCCTCCTTCAATTGGTGCGTCATCTGGTGCAGCTTCGCCTTCGGCATCTGATAAGTCAGCTTCAAGGCCTGCTCCACTTATACCTGCACTACGCATCTCTCCTGATGCATCTGCTGCTGGTACTTCTAAGTTTTCAACATTTTCTTCTTTCCATAATCTTTCGTTATCAGCAATCTCTTCATCTGACATGCCTAAGAAACGTTTTAGTGCAAATCTATTTGAAATATAAGGTATAGCACTCATTTGTGTGTAAGTTGGTACACGAGCATTATCAATTTCACTCTGCCTATAACTTGCAAAGTTTTGTGGTGGCTGGAATTGAATATCAAACATCGAAGTATCAATGTTTACACCTTTTTCTAAAAGATAACGTTTAAATTCTTGATCAAAATCTTCAACTAATAAACCTTGTAATCTTTCACAGTAAGTATTAAATCTTAACTCTTGTATATAAGCAGTTCCGACTCGTCCGTCATTATATGACGAAGTAGCATCGTCAGCGCCGGTAGGTAAGTAAGAACTAGGAATTCGTAAACCACGTACGAGCTTATTAGTAAAATATCTAAGGTCATCTATTTCTCCCAAGTTAGTTCCGCCTGGTAGTGTTTCAACTTTAGATCCTCTACCTTCAGCAGTTTGTGGAAAGAAGTAGTCTTCGTTAATTGAAAGCGGATTATATGAACTGTCTATGACACTTTGACCTCCGCCAGTCTGCGATGGGATACGTCTTTGATGTATTTCCGTTTTAACACGTTCCACAAATTGCATAGCAAGGTGTGAAGGCATGTTGCCCACATCAACGTAGAATACTCTTCTTTCTGGAGCTCTTTGTACACGATATATAATAATCGCATCTTCGAGCAATTCTTTTTGTTTGTAAACTTTAAAAATAGTTTCAAGTAAACTATTACCAAAAGGATAATTATTATCTAATCCTTCACTCATTGATAAATGAATAATGTGTTCTGAATCAATTGCTATTTCGTTTTCTTCTCTACTAAATCTTGTTCCTGCGTTTTGTCCTGCACCGCCGGAAATATATCCTTTGCCTGAACTTGAACTTTGATAGCTGCCTGCGCCACCATTGTTTATTTGTCCATTTGTTTGATAAGGTGTAGTTGCTACTAGATCTTTGAAGTTTAAATTCATATCTTTAATAACATACTGTTCAGGTATTTTACCTTCTGATTCGTTTACAATAATTTTTGTAAGATTTGCGCAGTCTACATGAAATAATTTTTTAGTTTCTGGATCTCTAACAAATATTTGATCTCCGTACTTAAAAGAATTACGTATTAATCTAAACATACGTGTTTCAAATTTATTAAGTTTACACCACTGTTGTAAATATTTTGATATAATTGTTGTTTCTGAATTAGTTGCTTTTTGTTTAAAATTTAATTTAAAATTAGTACCGTTTGCTTCGTTAGTTTGAGTACAAAACTCTGCAAGGATGTCAAGTGCTGCATTTACTTCAGAATCTGAATCCATTGTATTATATTGACCGTACCTTTCAATACGATTAGGATTTCCTACATATACATCTGGCAAGTGTGAATTATAATTTCTTGCAGCAGGTCCCGGCATACTTCCTTTATAATTACTTAAAGGACTGTACGATCCGCCTGTTGCTGTACCTTGCGGTACCGGTGTAAAGTGTTTTTTCCAACTCATTTTATATATTTCTCTCAATTTGCCCAAGTAATGCTTTACTTGCTTTGTTTATATCTTTTATCTCTTCCAATGTTGTAAGCATAGTAGTACTTAGCTGAGTAGTGGCTTGACCACTGTCAGCCATGGTTTGCATTACGTCTCCAGCATTTGTTCCAGAGCCAAATCCAAATTTATTGTCTTTTGATAATTCAGTATTCATATTTTCAAGTAAATCAACCATCTTAGCTAATTCTATATTATAGTTTCTTATTCCACTTCTGTCAATCGAATTTAATAAATCAACATTTTCACTTAGATCAGCAACACCTGCTATTTTAATTATTGCATCACCTGCTGTACTTAATCCTGGGCCTATTTTTGATAATGTAGAAAAGTTGTCTATTAACCCATCATCTATTGTTAGTGAAGACACTCCAGCGTTTGACATTGCAGCAATACCTTGTGACATTATTAACATTGCATTGGCATTATTAGTAACACCGTCTGCATTAATATCTAGTTTGCCAAACTCTTTAACTTGCTCTGTTGGATCGTCAGCAAAGAAACTAGCAAATGCTCCTACAATTCCGCCTGCACCTGCTGCTGCATTTCCTACACCTGCTGCACCCATTGCTTCACCAAATGCAACCATTGCTTCTGCATTTGATTTTACTTTTACCGCATCAATATCAGCATCACCAAACTTTTGTATCTTAGTTAATGGATCGTCGCCGCCGAACATTCCTAGCAGTCCTTCAGATATGCTGCCAATAATGCCGCCTATGCCTGCTGCGACACCTCCTACGCCAAATGCTGCAAAGCCGCCGCCTATAGCAACCATACCTAACCCGGCTGATTTAAGTCTTTCCCCGTCTAATTGTTCAAATTTTGTTAAGCCTGCTGCAAATGTTGGTAGTGCTTTGCCCATCATCCATGTTGCGCCTGCTACTGCTCCGCCAACAACTAAGATTGTTCCTGCTAGTACGCCTGCACCTATTGCTACTTGTGGATTTGCAAATGCACTAAGACCTTTAGCAGCACCTGACATTGCTCCTCCAGTTACATTACCAACAAACGCTCCTGCGCCTTTACCTGCGGCTGCTCCTTTGCCTTTGCCTGGCATTCCGCCGGCGCCGCCGCCTCCTCCAACGCCAAATAATTTACTTAGGCCGCCTGTTAGTGCGCCAACAACTTTTGCTCCTGCAAATAATCCTAAAATACCAATACCCATCTTTGAAAATATACTTGAGTCTGTCCAAAGTCCTTTAATACCGTTAAGTAACGCTTCTTTCATTGGTTTTATAATTTTTTCAGAAATTGCTGCTCCAAAGCCGCCTTCACCTGCTGCAATTTCAGCAAACTCTTTTAAGTATTTTACAATTGGCGGTACTGCTGCTTCTAATCCTGTTGCTAGATTTGCAGTAATACCTGCTAAATCTTCAAATAAGTTACTATCTAGTAGTGCTTTTGCAATCGATGATCTAATCTCACGTACAGAATCATCAAATGTTGTAAGTGTTGCTGTAATCTCGTCTCGTTTTTTCTGTTCTTCTTGTGCTGCTTTAAACTCTGCACCGCCTAACTTCTGCAGTTGAGTAGCACTATCAAGAATTGCTGCTAGTGTAGGATTAGTACTTCTTAAATTTTGTATAAATGCTGCACGAGCATCCTTTTCAAGACCAGCAAACTTCTCCATATCTCCGCCGGCTTTTGACAGTGCATTGATTATAACTTGTGGATCTGCTCCATTAGCGACAGCTTCCATTGCATCTGCAATTTCTGGACCTGCTGCATTAATTAATGCTACTGCTTCAGGTGTTTGTGCTACGCCGTCTGCTAAGTCTTTTAATCCTGCTGCAACGTCTGAAGGAAGTGTGTCAATTAATGCCATTGAGGCTCTAAAGTTTTCGGCTGCATCACCTACTAGTGCATTTTGCAATGCTCTGAATCCAGCGTCTTGTGCTTGCTTTTGCATTGAAGCAGCTAATTCTTTTCTAGATTTACCTGTTACTTTTGCAAGTTGATCTAGTTGCTGTAGGTATTGAGCTGATCCAGATGCTAAACTTTTTGCATCACGCTTCTGACCTCGTCCTAATGTTGCTTGTAAGTCAATATAATCAACCATTCCTTCGTTGATGTCCATAACTGTAAAGCCTAAATTCTTTAAACTTTCAAAATCGCCAGTAGCTTTAAGGTTACGGTTCATTTGTTGGAATCTTCTTTGGCCTTGATCAACTGTTCCACCTAACAAACGTAGTGTTTCTGCATTTCCGCCAATAAGATTACTAAATTCATCCATGCTTAGACCCATCTCTGCAGATGCTCTACGCATTTCTGTAATATTATTACTAAAACTTGCACCAACACTAGATAGTTGTCTAAAACTTTCTACTGACTGGTCAATTATTCCTACAAGAGGAGATATTGCACTACCTATTAAAGGTATGTGCTGAGTAAAATCACCTAGTTGACTGCCGCCATTGATAAACTCTTTACCAAGATTACCTATTGAACCGGCTATAGCACCAATTGCACCTAATGCAGCACCACCTAGTTTTGCAGCAAACCTATTTGTAGCTTCGGCAGCACTATTAGTAGCTTTAGTATTAGTCTTTGTTGCTTTATTATTATCTCTAGTTACTGTTACACCATTTTTTAATTGGTCGTTATACTGTTGTGCTGCCTTGCCAGAGGCTCCAGATCCGTCTTTTTTGTTTAATGCATCAACAAGAGCTTTAAGCGTTGCTTCACTTGCAACACCATTGGCTCCGCCTACATTACTAATTTCAATTTCTTCTGCCACTTAGTTAGGTCCTAGTTAAATACGTATATAAATAAAAATGGTATATACTTTATACATTGTATTTAGCAGGAGAATTATATGACTAATACCGCAACGGCTAATCCGTTACAAAAGTACTTCAGACAACCAAAGATTTATCTATCTTTACCATCTCAAGGTCAATACTACAAAGATAATAGTATCGATTTGCTAGAAAACAACGAATATCCAGTCTATGCTATGACTGCAAAAGACGAAATGATTATAAAAACACCTGATGCACTATTAAACGGACAAGCAACTGTTGATATTATTCAAAGTTGTATTCCTAATATTAAAGATGCATGGAGTATGCCAAGTTTAGATATAGACGCTGCACTAGTTGCTATTAGAATTGCAACTTATGGCGATATGATGACACTATCAACTACAACTCCGGTTACTGACGAAGAAAAAGACTTCGAGTTAGACTTAAAAATTATTCTTGAAAGACTAATATCAGCACAATACAATGGTATTTGTTTATTAGACGAATTAACTATTACAATGAAACCGTTAACATATAAAGAATTTACAGCAGTTAACTTAAAATCGTTTGAGGAACAAAGAATATTTGCTGTTGTTAATGATCAGGACTTAACCGAAGAACAAAAACTTGCACAATTTCAATCTAGCTTTAAAAAACTAACAGATCTTACTGTTGATAGTATAAAGTTTAGTATAGAGTCTATCCAGATAGGCGAAAATGTAGTTACAAGTAAAGAACACATTAGTGAGTTCATCGAAAATGCTGATAAAACAACTTTTGAGCATATACAAAATCATTTACAAAGTCAAAAAGATTCTTTTGAGATTAAACCAATGATAGTTGATGCAACAGACGAAGAAATTACAAAAGGTGTTCCTGCATCATACGAAGTACCAATAGCATTTGACCAAACAAATTTTTTCGTATAAGGATCTTAAACCTACCCCTTGACGAAATATTAAAAGAAGTTAAGGTCCTAGAAAATCAAGTCAAGCAAATCAAAAATGATTTACTACAAACTGTTTGGTATATGCGAGGGGGATTATCCTACACTGAAGCACACTATTTGTCTTCAGAAGAACGCGAAATGATAAGTGGTATTGTTAAAGACAATATGGAAACTACTAAAAAGTCAGGTTTACCGTTCTTTTAAGAACCTGGATTTAAAGCACTCATTTTATTATAATTTTTATAACCACTTTTTACTGCGCCAGCTGCTTTCTTAAGTTTACTGTCTTTTTTAACATCCTGTTTACCAGTTACTTTAGTTGCCGGTTTTACTTTTGGCGTTGCTTTAGTTGTTTTTGCCGTTGGTGTTACTTTTGGCGTTGCTTTATTGTTAGCAGACGGTTGTGCTGCCTTTGCTGCCTGTGCAGTTCCTGCCTTTATACCTTTAGCAGTAATTTGTTGTTTAATTAACTTACTAAGTGCAGGATCTTTTTTTGCTGCTGCTATAATTGGATCCAGTTTAGGATTACCTAATCCCATCTTCATTGCATTTGCAACACCTATTGGTTTATTTGTTGCAGTATCTACCCAAAGTGCGCCTTCCCAACGATAAGTTTTACCGCCTATTTCTTTTGTATTGCCTTTTTTTGCAGACTTTGGTGCAGTTGCTGATTTTTTAGGTCTTGTTACTTCATCAAGTTTCATTATAACGCTCCTGCTAATACTTTTTTCTCTGTGGGTGTTAGCGAATCTAACTGTGCTTGTATGTTTGTAGGTATTTTTGTTGTGTTTGCTGCTCTAGGTGCTTGTTGTTGCGGAGCACTTGCTTGTGGTGCAGCTACTTGTTGTGGTACATCGCCAACAGGTGCGCCAGCAGCTTTGTTACTGGTTTGAATAGTTTTCATTAAAACTTTATCAATATCTTTTGGTGCAATTATACCACTTGCAGGTACAGCACTAGTTGGAAGTTTCTTTTGTTTTAAAAATGCAGAAAGTTCTTGAGCATCTAATTGCTTTATGTTGCCGCCAGTTTTACCAAGATATTTCTGAAGTTTAACTTTTAAATTATTTGCTGCCTTGCCTGCGTCAGCAGCCCCGCCCAATTTTGCTGCGGTACCTTTCATGCCAATAGCGCCTGCGGCTTTAGCACCAATACGTCGACCCATTTGTTTCATCATTCCTGCAGGAGCTTCATTTGCTAAACTTTCACGTGGAGAATAATTCCACATATACGATCCTGAACCCATATAGCTACCACGTTTATACCCAGCTAGTTGCATTGCTTCATCGCTGTCAATGTCGTTTTCTTTTGCCCATTGGTATATGTAGTATGATCGTTGACTATCACTTACACCAGCAAATTTAGCTACTATCTCTGGATCAGCTTTAACATCAGATTCGTTTAATATGTCATTTATATTCATTTTGTGAGTATACCTTAGTTATTACTTGTATTTATTGTTTGTATTTATGTTTCGTTACACGAAACAAGTTATCGCTATCGCTCAAACTAAACACTTCGTTTAAAGTAGTTACATCAGATAGAAACAAATGAATATAAAGATGAATGCATTATTACGAAGTAATAATGTTTAAGTTTCATGTAGATTGTTTCAGTCAGACGGAACCTGTTACG
>ERZ1048068.168-NODE-168-length-62558-cov-14.095675_pt1 | contig 62558 bp, 48 predicted proteins | sample MGYA00383098_ERZ1048068 | MGnify/ENA primary metagenome ERZ1048068 (study PRJEB29581, sample SAMEA5548368) | metagenome | biome: marine; feature: coastal; material: water | depth 1 m | study: Short-term variability in the microbial, nano- and picoplankton...
ATCATGAGTGACTCAATCAAGCCATCTAAGGCATCATTCCCCTGTAAGTTTTGCCAGAAGAGCATTCATGTTCCTGCAGGGCTTTCGGCGATCACGGCACCTTGTCCATATTGTGGCAAAGAGGTGACATCTCCTGATTTTAGTGAGCTGGAGAAGCTTGATTCTAAGCCCACAGCGATTGATAAAAACGATGATGTTGAGTCATCTGTGCCGATACAGGGTGCGGCTCACAAAAAACCTGTTATTTTGGGCGGTGATGGCACGACCATCAAAAAGACGTCTGATCTTGCTCATGCTGAGACGAAATCTAACGAGGTGGGCGTAGCAAGTGGTAACGAGGCTCGATTTGTATGGATTGTTTTGATTGTGCTTCTCTCAGTAATTATTGGACTGGCGGCTTGGCTGGCCTACCAAGATGAAGGGGCAGTTGTTGAGGGTGGGCTTCAAGCCGAAGCCGAGGGGTCCGTCACTGCTGAAGAGTTGCGGCAAGAATGGGTAACGCATGGTTGGAAAAAGGAGGCGAGCGAGGTGCTAGCTGGGTTTATGGCGGCAAAGTCGATAGACGAGCGCATGAAGTATGCCATCGCCAATGATGGTGTGTTGGATGATCTGCGTGAATTCTATCCTCCTGGTAGTGATGACCGTGACACTCCGATAGAATTTTTTGCTCATCGGTCCGGAGCCATGCAAGATCATGAGCGTGGTATTTTTAGAATGCAATATCGTCAGCCAGGGCAGGTTGAACTGAGTGAATATTTTGCCCCTATAGGTACGCTGGATAAAATCATGGAGATCAAGGGTGCGACGCTCATCGATATGGCGTATGCAATTGATAAAAGTAACGTTTCTGCTCCTATCGCTGTCGTAGCTTTTTTCAAAGGCACGGAAGAGGGGCTTAAGCTTGATGCGTCCATTTTCATTCAGGGTAAGTTTCGTACATTCCGATCCTTTGTTGATTACCCGAAGCTGGGCCATAAAAAAATATTTCGTGTCGCAATCAGTGAGTCTATTGATCATGAGCTTCGTGATGACCAACAATATCGAAGCTACCGGATTCAAGACTTCGCTTATCCCGAGGAGCATGTGAATGTCGCTGTGAAGGTTGATTCCAAGATTGGTAGGGCTCTGGCTGATATCAACTGGAGGGGCATGAATCGTGAATATCAATCGCGCAATGCTACAATCGAGCTCGGGTGGAGTAAGGACAAGCCGGCTCGCTTACAAATTGAGCGTTTTATATGTTGGGAATTCCTCGGTGTGGGTGGCTCGGACGGGAAAGCTTCAGAGCAGGCTGGTGAGCTGACTAAGGATCCTCAAAAAAGTAGCGAATAATGTCTGTGGACACTACGGTAGCAGCGATTGCATCTCCCCCTGGAATGGGTGCGGTGGGAATGATAAGAGTCAGTGGTCCAGATGCTTTTCTTCGCGTCAGCCATTGTCTTGTGCAAGGCCAAGATGCGGCTCAATTTGCTGAGCGCTATGCCAAGCTGACGAAGATTGTTGATGCTGACGGTGATACGATCGATGAGGTGTTGGTAACCTGCTTCCATGGGCCGAGGAGCTATACGGGTGAGGACACTGTCGAGATCGCGTGTCATGGTGGTGTGCTGGTAGTGAGAAGTATTTTGCAGAGACTCTTTGATCTGGGAGTTGAGCCTGCTGGTGCTGGTGAATTCAGTCAGCGTGCGTTCATGAATGGTAAGATGGATTTGACACAGGCTGAGGCGGTGATGGACTTGATCTCAGCCCAAACCGATCTTGCGATGCGAGCAGCGCATGAACAGCTCCAAGGCACTTTGGGAGATGATTCGGAGGCCATTCGTGAGGATATACTCGGCATTGCTGCTCACATCGAGGCCTACATTGATTTTCCAGAGGAGGATATTGATACTGATACAGGTGCTGCCTTATTGGGCCGTCTAGCTGGCGTGGACATGAGCATCTCCAAGTTGTTGCAGACTGCGGAGCAGGGCCGCATTTTGCGAGAAGGGGTGCGAACTGTTATCTTCGGCTCACCCAATGCCGGTAAGTCGAGCTTGCTCAATAAACTGCTTGGCTATGAACGTGCCATTGTGAGTGATATCGAAGGAACGACTCGAGACACGGTTGAGGAGGTAGTCAATTTGCAGGGTATCCCAATACGCCTGATCGATACTGCAGGCATGCGTGATTCTGATGATGTGGTGGAGGCGCAGGGGGTTGAAAGGACGCTTGCTCAAGTAAAGACGGCTGACCTTATTCTCGAGGTGGTTGATGGTACTGAGCCCATGATTCACCATCTGAATGATGATGCGATAGCTGGGAAGCACCATATACTTGTGATCAATAAGTCTGACCTTTCGGAGCATTCTGACTGGGTCAGAAAGAAAGGGGTAAGAATTTCATGTGTTAGTGGTGAAGGTCTCGATCAACTTGGCAATGTGATTGCAGATGAGCTTTCAATGAGTGCGGGTGAATGGGGTGGCCATGCTGTGGCGATCAATGCACGTCACCAAGCTTGTTTGAAGCGTGCAAAGGCGGCGATAGAATCTGCTCGAACAACATTGCAGCAGGGGATGGGGGCTGAGTTCGTTTCCATTGAGCTGCGAGATGCCATGGAGGCAATCGGGGAGATCGCGGGAAGGATAGATACGGAGGAGTTGCTTGGAGAGATCTTTAGCAGCTTTTGTATCGGTAAATAAGTGCCAAGAGAAAATTGCTGTCGCTGGTTGCTCGGCGAAGCTAGTTAATCTTCTTTGTTTTTATCGAAGAAGATTTTGATGTCAGCTTCCTTCGTGCCAAGTAGTTCTTGCGCTCGAATCAGCGCATCTCTAGTCGATATGTTAGGGTTTTCGCTGAAATACATAAAGAGATTCGTCTCGCCCAAGTTGCGGTCACAACCGTCTTGTAGTGTTTCCAATACGCCTGATTTCTTGAGCACTTGGTAGACTTCTCTGGTAGCTCCTGAGACGAGTACGTGAACACCTTTTCTGCGGGTGTCTTTGATAAGGTCATCGAGTGCCAATACGCTGGTGGCATCAAGGTGACGAGCGTTCTTAAGTCTCAGGATGATGACTTTCAAATTCTCGTTGGCAATGGTGCGCTGTACTTGGGTGCGGAAAAGATCCGCAGCGCCAAAGAAGAGATCGCCTTCGACGTGAACAATGGAAATGGAGGGAATCTGCCGTTTGCCTTTTTTGCTCATTTCGCGCAAATCACCATCGTCGCTCATTTCATATTCAATAAGGTGAGGCTTGGAGGCTTTGCGAAGAAAGAGTGTGATAGAGAGGCCCACCCCGATGAAAATTGCGTAATCAAGGCGTGTTAGTAGTGTGGCTGCAAAGGTGGTAACGATAACCAGAGCATCATCAGGTGTTGAGCGCAGGCAGATACGGATGTTTTTCCAATTGAAGAGGGAGATGGCGATACCTATGACGAGTGCAGCGAGGGACGCTTTAGGGATGTTTTCAACGATTGGAAGCTTAACTAAAAGATAGAATCCAAGCAGGCATAGGATGCCACAAAAAATCGATGAAAAACGTGATTTTGAATGTGACTCATAGTTGAGTGCAGAGCGCGTGAGCGAGCCAGAAGCTGGCATCGCAGCGACGAGTGAGGTGGCGATGTTTGCCATGCCTACAGAGAGCATGTCTTGGTTGACGTCGGTCTGGCCACCGGAGCGGCTAGCTAGAGATTTTGACATTACGGTGTTTTCCAGAGAGGCTAGAAATGCGATGGCAAAAGCGACTCCCATGAGGGCGGATATATCATTCCAATTAAAGTCAGGTAATGCCGGCGAAAGAGCGTCGAGTTGGAAGGCACTGAAGGTTTGTAGGGAATCAAATCCGGGCACCCATGTTCGCAATACATAGCCGGCAATGGCAGAAATGGTTAGGCTGATGGCAAAATTAGGGAGTGCTGGTATTTTTTTCTGGAGAAGAACATAAAGTAGAAGAGTAGCTCCCCCGAGAATGATGGGCTGTAGTTGATAACTTTGCGAGAGGCCTGCCATTTTCTCAGCAATGCTAAAAAAGGTATTGGCTGCAAAGCCCTCACTCATCGCGTCTGCGATGCCGAGAACGTGCTTGAGTTGATTGGTTAGGATGAGAAGTGCAGCTCCGGTGATGTAGCCAACTAGAACGCTTCGGCTCACGTATTGTAATAAGTCGGCAACTTTGAAAAGAGCTCCGATTACCGACATAATGCCGACCATGATCACCAGTAAGGGCATGTAGGCTTCAGGCGACTTTTCCAGAGTACCCGCGGATACAGCGAAGAAGCTGAAAACCATGAAGGACGTAGCATTGGTGGGGCCGAGAATGGTGTGGCGGGAGCTGGAGAATAGAGGCGCAACGATCGCAGCTAATCCAGAACAAATAATACCGTAGTAGATGGGCAGGTCGGCGATCGCTGCGTAGGCCATGCCTTGAGGCAGGGCTAGTAGGGCAACATTGAGAGCCGCTTTGATGTCATGCCCAAATTTATTTCCGTTGTAAGCAGGTAGCGTTTTTCGAATAGGAAACCAGTCGAGGCCATTACCATAAGCGATTCTGAGAATTTCTCGTTTGACCTTGCGAAGTATCGCTTTGAATTGGCGGATCATGAATTGTTATTTTCTGCGAGCTTTGACGAAGAGCATGATGCCGAGAGCTAGGCAACTAACGTTGGGTAGCCAATACATGAGCAAGGCTGTGTTTCCTGGCTTCTTCTCGAAAGAATCAGCCACCATGAAAAAGAGAAAGTAACACAGACCCACCAGGATACTGATGGCAAGTCCTGTAGAGGTTTCTTTGCGGCGCGCTTGAATACCAAGCGGCACGGCTACCATCGACAATGCAAGGCATGCCATGGAGAACGCGTAGCGGCGATGAATCTCATTCTGAAAGCCGTAGCGTTTTTCGTCCTGTATGTTCGGGTTTTGGATCAGAGTTTCGCGTATTTGCTGATTTGTCATCATGCTCGCCTTTTGCTTTTTCTTGCGGTCAGCAGCAAAATCAAAAAGGAGTGGCTCTTGCTCACCGATGAATGCCAATTCACGGTCGCCGTCTGGACTAACAACTTCCATGTATGCATCGGTAAGGTGTAGGCGAATTTGTTTTGATTCTTCGATGATACGAAGCTTTGCTTCTCGAGCATAGACACTGGCTTGTGGGAATCCTGTCTCGTCCTCTGGATTAAGTGCGTAAAGATGCATCCCTTTCAAAACGTCGCCTTGGCGTCCCTCAACAAAGATCTTTTGATCTTGGAATCGAGTTTGAACTACCCCGGGGTCCAACATCGCATTGGGGTTTGCTTTGACGGCCTCGTAGAGAACAAATTTCATTTCGTCTTTTGCCTTTGGAGCCATGCTAATATTGAGCCATAAACAGAAGCAACACAGTATTGCAGCGATGGTGTAGACAGGCATTGCAACGCGCAACAGGCTCAAGCCTGCCATGCGCATGCTGACCAGCTCATTTTCTGCCGATAGCCGGCCAAAGACGAGTAGCACGGCAACTAAAAACCCCCATGGTATCGTGTAGATAAGCGAGAAGGGCAGGACGCTGAAAATGAAGCGGGCGACAAGTGCCGGTGAGGCATGTTCTTCGACAAGCAGTGGTCGAAGTTCTTTGAAAAGGTTGCCCATCACCAAAAGCACGCTCAACACAACGACGCCAAAGATCGTTGCAGCAGCAATTTGCTTGCCGATGTAGCGATCCATGAGGCGTACCATGAGCAAGATACTGTTCAGAAAAGTGAACGCTGTCGAGAATCGACTGGCGGGAAGCTTATATTTTGCCGGCTGTCAATTAACCGCCTTGGATAGACTTTGGCTTGCCAAGAATTTCGGATAGAATAATGGCCTGGCGGCTAGACTCAGGGGTAGACAATAAGGTGCGCACGTAATTCTGTGCACTTGGTTTGCGCCGGCTGCTGGAACTTCGCTCAAATCTCGAAGCGGCGGCCCTCTGCTCAGCTGACACTACTGTTTTTCTCGGAGTGTAAACAGGAGCTGCAGACTGCTTGGCGTTGACTGGCCTCTCCAGGGATGTAGCGGGGCGCTGCTGATTAGGCTGGCGATAGGCATCTGGGCTACGCTGTGGTTGTGGTGTTGCTGAAACAGGCAGTGCGGGAGGAGCTGGGGGAGCTGGGGGAGCTGGGGGTGTTTGCGTGGGTGGTTTTTTTTGCAGCTTTGTCTGCCGCTGGCGAATTTCTTCCCTGTATTGTTCATACAGGTTTTCCATATTACTGTTTGGCTCTTCTTCAGGCTCCGGCTGATTCCCTCCTTGAATCTTTTCCATCAGCCACTTAACCGCGCTGATTGTGACAAAGACAATCAGTAGTATTACGCGGCCGTCGATTTCTGGCATGGTGACTTGGGCTAGATGGAGACTTGGATTTCACCTTGGGCTGAATATGTATCAGCCCAAGGGATGTAGATTCGAATTTCTATTCGTTGGCCTCGTGGTCAGCGCCGGCAATAGAATCACGCATCTTGGTGTCGGCAGTTACATTCTGGTATTTCACAAAGTCCATGATGCCGAGGTTCCCACTGCGGAAGGCTTCTGCCATGGCCAGAGGTATCTCTGATTCTGCCTCAACTACTTTAGCACGCATTTCTTGGGTGCGCGCACTCATCTCCTGTTCGACAGCAACAGCGGCAGCACGTCTCATCTCAGCTTTGGCTTGGGCGACTTGCTTATCGGCCTCTGCCTGCTCGGCTTGTAGTCGAGCGCCAATGTTGTCTGCCACATCAACGTCGGCAATATCGATGGAGAGGATTTCGAAGGCGGTAGAGGCGTCTACGCCTTTTTGTAGAACAAGTTGGGAAATGCGATCTGGATTCTCAAGCACGTCTTTGTAAGAGGATGCAGAACCCACTGAAGTCACGATACCCTCACCAACTCGAGCGATGATGGTCTCCTCAGTAGCGCCACCAACGAAACGCTCAAGATTGGTGCGAACCGTTACCCTGGCGCGGGCATTTACGGCGATGCCATCCTTTGCTACTGCGGTTATCTTTGTGACGCCTGTGGCTGGATTAGGGCAATCAATGACTTTCGGGTTGATCGAAGTTCTGACAGCTTCAAGCACAGTCTTTCCCGTGTCTTTGGTGGCTAAGTCAATCGCGCATGCTCGATCGTATGAAAGTGAGATGCCAGCTTTGTCGGCGGCAATCATGGCAAGGACTACGTGGGTAATATCGCCACCGGAGAGATAGTGAGCTTCCAGTAAATCAGTGGTAAAGGGGAGGCCTGCTTTGACGGCTGTGATGCGGCTGTTAACGATGAGTGAGGGGGGAACCTTACGAAAGCGCATGAAGACGAGGTTGAGCAAGCTCACTGGGGCACCTGCTGTGCGTGCTTGCAGCCATATGCCAAAAAATTTGATGAGGATGGTAAAGAATATCAAGCAGACGATGACTGCTACTGCGAGTAGAATGACGCTTAGTGCTGAAGATTCGCTGGAGGCTAGTATCGCGGTGAGAGATGGAGTGGACATGATTTAGGATGTGTTCGATTCGTTGTTGGTATCAATGTGTTCTAGGGATTGTTGGTATGCAAGAAGCAAGAGAGGAAATTACATGATAATGACGACTTGCTTTCCTTGCCGGATGCGATATGCAACTTTCTGTCATGAAGTATTTCATTTTCAGTCTGCTTGTCACTGCCGGTGTATTTTCTTTTGTTTCCTGTGAGCGTCACAGCTGGGAGGATAGCGCGGAGGGTGCCAAAGACGGAACCAAAAACTTATTTCCCAAGTCAGAGAAGAAACCTGGTCACACAGACCACGACTCCTCAGATGAGGGTCATGGTCACTGATTGCTTGTTTCAGATGCTGTCCTTGTCATTTGCTGACAGTTCACATCAGCAGGTTGCTAGTGGATCAAACTTACTATGAGATATTAAATCGATGAGTAAGCGCCGCAATCCAATATGGCTTTTGCCCAATTTGCTGAGCCTCGATGCTCCACTTGTGGGATTGGTGTGGATGTGGATGTTGGTTCGTGCTTTGCGGGTAGATTACATGCAATCAGCAGCATGGTTTGTTTTGCCCGGTGCCATATGGTGTGTCTACGTGCTGGATCGGCTCATGGATAGCTGGCTGCGTCCAGAGCAGCGCCAATCGTCGCCCCGACATATCTTTCATTGGCGTTGGCGCTGGCCATTGTTAATTGCGGTCGTCGTCGTGGCCCTTACCTGTGCTTATCAGGCTTTGTTTGTTCTATCTCGCTCGATGCTATCTGCAGGTGCAGTGGCGGCAGTCCTGTGCGTTTTCTATTTTTTGATAGCCTCACTGGGGAGCAAGCAAATACCGTATTTTAAGAACTTATTGGCTGGAATGATCTTTGCAATGGGTGTGGGCATTCCCGTTAACGCAGCCAATGCTTCTCTTCTAGTTACTGACCTAAATGATGTTCTCTACGCCTTCAACCACACAGGGTGGTTGGATGCAGGTTGGAATTTCCTTAAAATGATTGTCAGCACTCTTATCGTTATCTTTTATGAAAGCCGCGAAATTTGGGTGTTCGGCCTGCTGTGTATGCTCAATATTACGGCGATTGATTTATGGGAGAGGGCAAGCGAAGCAGAGAACGAGGATGTCGCCAGTTCACATGAACAAAATTTGACACTTGGTTTGATCGTGCTGGCGGGTGGGTCGCTGATGTTTGCTGTTATGTTTGCCGATCAATACACGAAGCCGTATTTTTATTCTGTGATGGTGGCTGCCGCTGTCCTCCAGGTTATCAATCACTATCGTGAGCATTTTTCCATCAACTCGCTGAGGGTTCTGGCAGATGTAGCTCTGTTAGTGCCAATACCCATTTTCTTGGCGGCATAATGAGCAATTTTCTTGGCGGCGTCGATATCCTCTAGTAGTAAATTATTCTATGCATTCGGGTGGACAGCTAGAGTTTTGCTTTCCCTCGTCTGAGGACTCCCATAGGACAAAAGGTGCGATCTCCCGTTCTGGGGAAGAAGCCCAAAGGGGGATCGATAATGCTCTGACTCGTCAATGCGCAGAGCTCATCATGAATCTGGGGCACGGCCGGCTGGCGAATAAATTAGTGGTTACATGGAATTCACGTATGCGGAGCACTGCAGGACGTGCATTTTGGCCTGAGGGAAAGATAGAGCTGAATCCAAAGCTGATTGAATTTTCAGCTGCGGAGGTTCGCAATACTATGCTGCATGAGTTGGCTCATTTATTAGCTTTTGTAAGAGCTGGACGTAGAAGAATCAAAGCGCACGGGCCTGAGTGGCGCCAAGCTTGCTGTGATCTGGGTATACCCGGTGAGCGCGCCACTCATAATTTAGCGCTTCCATCAAGGGAGATGGCTCGGCAATGGCGTTATAGATGTCCCGTATGTGAGGAAACGATTGAGCGAGTCAGGAAAATGAAGCGCTATGCGGGCTGTTATCGCTGCTGCAAAGAGCATAATGGAGGGTATTATGATAAGAAATTCCGCTTGGTTGAGAGCCGTATCGATTGACGTTGGGCGGGATTTATCAGGGATGTTAATAAGTTGGTGATAAGTGACCAAAGATACTGTTTTTTTTGTTTTGGTTATGGTAAGTCACTGCAAAACAGATAATCAGCGTCATTTCCTAGCAGATTGATTGGAGGCTGATTGGGTGTTTTTGATCAGAGTGCATAACCTTTTTTTGCGGTGTTTTAAAAAAGGCTGTGATGTTGCTACTAGAAGAGACACAGCGATAGTTCTTCACAAGGCAGGTAGAGATACCCACAAGTTATTCACACCAGATTGCTAGGGTTGCGTGTTATCTCAACCCAGGGAAATAGAGAAGTCGGCGCGAGTTAACGAAGCTAGACAATTGAATGTGAATAACAGGGGAGTAATCAAACGCGTAAGAAGCCACTGGAGCTCTTGTTCTTGTCATTGTCGAATGGGGCCCTCTTTGGCCATGAATTAGCATTTAGGCTCTTGTTGGTAGCTTCGTTTACCCCATTTTACAGGTAGCAATCATACCATATCGCTTGTTTTAAGGTCATTTATAGATAGTCTTTACTATTATCAAATAATGGCTGCGAGCAATCTTGTTAAGTTAAATTAACTATCTAGTTGTATTGAAAGGCAGGAAATAATGAAAAAATATGCACATTAAATATTGACCTGTAGTGCACTAAAGTGTACTTAATGGGTCCGCAAGGGCAATTGCGTGTATTTATGAGCACTACAAATCACAGCATGGGGGGATATTTCCCTTACAAAATGGACACGAAATGTCGTGTGTCCATTCCTAGTGATTGGCGCTCAGAGGTCGTCAACACGGTGCTAAGGCTGATGGTTTCTTCGAATGAGGGCTTTCCTACCTTACGTATACTTACCGAAACCGAGTTTGAGAAGATGCAGCAAGAGGTCAATGACAGCGAGCGCTCACCAGCCCAGAAGCGAAGCATCATAGGTATTATTTTTGAGAGGTGCACGAAAGCGCATGTCAATGAGCAGGGTAAACTAAGTATCCCCAAAGCATTACTTGATCACCCCGGCCTAATTCCAGGAGAGAGTTTAGTCTTGGTTGGCCGAGGCGACTTCATCGAAATTTTAAACGAAGAGAACCACCGCAAGCTCCGTGAGGCCCATGAGGCAAGCATCATAGCTGATGCCAATGATGAGTTTGGTTTCTTCTAAAATAAACAAACAATTTTCCTGTGCAATACGCTGATACAGAAATGACAACAATGCTGTTCCCCCAGCATGGAGACACGCGTGCAGAGGTTGAGGTAACTTGGAGGGAGCCTCACCTCTGCACCGTCTCTTTCGCGTTGCAGTTTTTCTCAGGCGCAGCTCGTCACAGTCACCCGTTTTCTTGGAATACACGTCGATGATAGCATGCAGTCTACCCTTACGAATTCATGTTGTTTACTGAAGCAAAGTTTGTAGCTGTCGGGGTTGGGATGACTTGGAGGGAGTCCCACCCCGACTGCTCGGCTTCGTTTCCTCAAGAATACAGGGAGCAATGTATGGAATCAGACAACTCGATGAATACCCCATACCACAAGCCAGTGTTGCTGGACGAGGTAATGGATTTTATGCTTCCTGCCGATGGTAAGCTGATCGTTGATGCTACGCTCGGAGGGGGTGGACACACCGAGGCAATGCTTGAAGCTGGTGCCAGGGTTATCGGTGTTGATCAAGACGAGCAAGCCCATGAATTTGCGGCAGAAAGGCTCGAACCGTATGCTTCGAGATTTACCCCTTTGAGAGGAAATTTTTCCGATTTGCCAGATATTCTTCAAGGTGTTGGGGTGCAAAAAGTTGACGGAATCTTAATCGATATTGGGGTTTCCTCATGGCAACTCGATGAGGCAAGCCGTGGCTTTTCATTTGGCAAAGAAGGCCCTCTGGACATGCGGATGGATAGATCTCGTGGAGAGACGGCAGCGGACCTAGTCAATCATTTGCCTGAGCAAGAGCTTAGGACTATTTTTTATGAGTATGGTGAGGAGCGTGCTGGCAGTAAGTTAGCACGCCGTATTGTCGAGAGACGCCAAGAAAAGCCATTTACAACCACAATTGATCTCGCTGATTTCATTGCTTCAATTCAGCCGCGGGCCAAGGGGCCAGCTGGCAAAATTCATCCTGCCACTCGTGTTTTCCAAGCCCTTCGTATTGCTGTCAACGATGAGCTCGGTGCATTACGCACATTCTTAAATAATGCATCAAAGCTACTTAATCCGGGTGGACGACTGCTCGTGATTACATTTCACAGCTTGGAGGATCGTATGGTGAAGCAGTTTTTCAGGCATGCATCCCAATCTCATGTTGACCGCAAAGAGTGGCCAGAGCCCCGGCCAAATCCAGATTACCAGTATCAGATGATGACTCGCCGACCAGTCACCGCAAGCGAGGATGAACTCAAAGATAACAAGAGATCACGTAGCGCGAAATTAAGAGTGGTCGAAAAAAGATAACAGCCCAGCTATCATGAATAAGCACCGTAACAAGGATCGTAGATTTTCCATCACTGAGATGGTGCTTCTCGGCTTCGCGGCTCCGGTATTGATGGGTGGTGGATTTGTCCATGCATGGCTTAAGAATAGTCAAGTGGAGGTGGTTAAGGAAATTCGAAAGGCTGAGAGGCGAATCGCAGACCACGGTAGTTCGATCAATAGTTTGCAAGCGAAGATCGACCGTAAGCTCAATATCTACCAAATACGTGATGATCTTGCGCGGGCTGGTTCCGATCTAATTGAAGCACCCGCTAGCTCGGTGGAGATAGTTACTCCGTATGGCTTCCGCATAGAGAACGAAACATACAAAGCCGCCAGTTTAGCTCGAGTCCAACCATGATGCCCTTTTTTCTGTGAAGCCACGCTCTTTCTATAAACGATGTATTTTTCTCTGCCTGCTCTTTGTGAGCGGGTTGAGTGTTTTATCGGTTAGGCTTATTTATTTGCATGTAATCAAGGCAAACCAGTATCAAGCGGAGTCATCGAAGACGACAGAAGAAGTCGTTTTGCTGGCCAATCGTGGATGTATCGTTGACTGCAACAATCAACTTATTGCACGCAATATTCCCCGTGCACGCATGGCGATAGATAAGTTACGGTTGAATAATCCATCAGTTGCAGCGCTTTCTTTGGCAAATAAAGAGCTTCGCAACACAGCTGAATGGTATTTGTGGGATCAGAATAAGCGCAACCGTAAAGTGGAAGCGAGAGCTGCTGAAATCAAACTTAGATTTACGGCTGAAGAGATAATTACTCAACACATAAATCATGTTGTTGATACCTTTGCTAGGCCGCTGGGCATGACTCCTAATACGCTCCGACAGCGCATGAAGCTTAACAAGGAAGGTCAGAAATATGTTAGGATCAAAGATGATTTGTCCGAAGATGATGCAGAAAAACTAAAGCATCTAGCTCATGATTATTCGATCTCACCATCTATCGTTTTTGAAGAGTGGCAAAAGCGTTGGTATGTCATGCCTAACATGGCGGCGGCGATCATTGGTTATGTTGGGGAGAATGATAAGGAACAAGTCGTAAGAGGTCGTGCAGGTATCGAACACAAGATGAATGATGAGTTGGCTGGTAAAAATGGAAACGTGGTCACCCACAAAAATAAATATAGACCACTCGATATTGCAAAGCCAGGAAAGGTAACGCCTCCAAGACATGGACTCAATGTCCAGCTAAGCCTCGATATGGGGATGCAGAGGGTGTTGGAAGAGGAGTTGGAGGCAGGGCTTAAGAAGTTTTCGTCCGCAAAAGGAGCTATCGTGCTGATGAATCCCAAGAGTGGGGCTGTTATGGCGATGGCAAGTAGACCAAGCTACAATCTAAATACTCGTGATGGGATGACCCAAAATGGTTTTGATTATGCGACGCAGGCAGTTTACGAGCCCGGTTCTACTTTCAAAATTATATCTACTGCGGGCGCGATGAACGAAGGGTTGATTCAACCTGATACTATTTTCGACTGTGCGCCATATCGTGCTGGGTCAGTCAGAGTGCGAGATTACAAAACATTCGGCGATTTAACGGTGGAGCAGATTCTTGCTAAATCAAGTAACATAGGATCATACAAAGTGGCTCTTGAATTAGGACCTGATAGGTTTTTTGAATACCTCAGTGCTTTCGGTTTTGGGGCTAAGACAAATATTCTCATGGCTGGCGAAAGTGCTGGTGTAGTTAGGAATACGGGTAACCCGACAGACTTTTCACGTATCTCTTATGGCTACGCAGTCAGTGTGACGCCTTTGCAGATCGCGTGTGCTTATTCCGCCATTGCCAACGATGGTGTTTTGATGAAGCCGCAGTTGATGAAATCGATGATGGCTGATAACGGAGCCATAACTCACAGCTATGACAAAGTGAGAGTACGCAGAGTAATTAAATCAGAGGTTGCGGAGAAGATGCGTCAGGCACTGGCAACAGTTGTAGATGATAAAGGCACTGCTCGGCGGGCAAAAGTGGAGGGCTTCAGTGTTGCCGGCAAGACAGGCACAACGGTTAAATTACACCCTGATGGAGGCTATTATAATGGCAAGAACGAGCGAGAGAAACGCTACACGACTTCTTTTGCAGGAATGATGCCAGCAGGTAAACCAGAGTTTGTCTGTGTCGTAGTCATAGATGACCCAACGATGCCCGAGGGCGAAGAGGGCAAGCCAAAGATAACACCTGGAGGCGGAAATGTTGCTGCCCCTATATTTTCCAAAGTGGCGACACGTGTCGCAAACCTAATGGGGATGAAGCCCAGTAAGCAGGTTGATACAACACGAACGGTGGCAAAATCAGAACTTTAATTGAATGAATTTAGAACAAGTAATCAGCACTCTGAATGTTATCTCTATCATCGGAGATCAACATGGAGATGTTACAGGTATATATACGGACTCCCGTGAAGTGATCACAGGTAGTGTTTTTGTGGCGGTAAAAGGTAATGAGGTAGATGGTCATGAATTTGTAGCACAGGCGGCAAAAAATGGGGCTGTGGCTATTATTTCTGAGAGCCAAAAGCCTGCGGGCAATGACGATCAAGTATGTTGGGTTCATGTTGCTGACACTCGTGCAGCAGCAGCGGCTTTGGCTTGTGCTTGGTATGGAAATCCAGCTGAGGGCATGAAGATCGTAGGGGTAACGGGAACAAACGGAAAAACTACTACCGCATTCATCACGCATAGCATCATGGAGCAGGCTTGGCGGCGTGCTGGATTATTAGGAACAGTTCAAGTCCATGACGGAGACGCAATTTCTACCGCAACTCACACCACGCCGGGTCCGATTGAACTTCAATCCACATTAGCTCGCATGTTAGCCAATGACTGTCGGGGTGTGGCTATGGAGATATCATCTCATGCTCTCGTGCAGAAAAGAACAGATGGTGTGCAAATAGACGCCGCAGTATTTACAAACCTAAGTCAAGATCATCTGGATTATCACGGTAATATGGCAGATTATTTTGCCGCTAAGCGACGTATGTTTGAACTACTTGAATCTCAGTCAGGTGAAAAGAAGACGACAGCAGTTATCAATTTAGACGACCCTTATGGGCAGCGCTTGGTGGAGGAGTTTAGAGATAGACTACACCTCATTACTTATGGATACGGGGTGCATGCTGACATGCGTATTGGTCGTGAACATCAGACTGTAAGAGGGAGTGAATTTGATGTTAAATATAAGGATCGTGACTACCTCGTTCGAACGCCTTACATAGGTAGGTTCAATGTTTACAATTGTGTGGCAGCCCTTGCTGCATCGGTTGCAGTTGGGGTGAAAGCTCGTGACGCTGTCACAGCCTTAGCAGAGGCACCTCAAGTACCAGGTAGAATGGAAAATATAGGCTCGCGCGACGGAGCTGCTGTTTTTGTTGATTATGCACATACTCCAGACGCATTAACGAATGCCTGTGCTGCATTGCGAGAGCTTAAGCCGAAGCGCCTTATTACGGTGTTTGGCTGTGGTGGGGACAGAGATGAAAGTAAGCGACCATTAATGGGGGCTGCAGCATCCAAAGAGAGCGATTTTTGTATTATCACTTCAGACAATCCGAGGTCGGAAAAGTCTAGCGCTATTATGACTTCGATCGAGAAGGGTATATCAGGTGAAAGATACCAGAAGATTGAAGATCGCATGGATGCCATTCAAACGGCGGTCAATCTATCAGAAGAGGGCGATATTGTGTTAGTTGCTGGTAAGGGGCATGAAACCTATCAGGAAATTGCAGGTAAACGTATCGATTTTGATGATCGTAGGGCCGCTTACAAGGCTATGAACCTTAAGAAAACAATTGCTTAGAATATAAGATGAAGCCAATAACCGTCAATGAGATTACAAGCGCCACTGGTGGCGAGCTTGCCTCGGCGACGGCTCATGGTGACGTTGTCATCACTTCCGTTTCGACAGATACTCGAACATTGGTGGATGGGTCACTCTATATTGCCCTGAGAGGGGAGAATTTTAATGGTAATGTGTTTGCTCTTGCTGCTGTAAAAGCTGGTGCCGACTGTGTGATTCTTGATGAAATGCCTACAGATGTCGAACAGTTGGGCGTTCCTATTGTTTTAGTGCAAGATACATTGTTAGCTCTACAAAGGCTGGCGAAGTGGTATCGGCAGCAGCTTGATATTCGGGTAGTTGGTATCACGGGTTCCAATGGTAAAACCTCAACCAAAGATTTTGCAGCATCGGTCATTGCTCAGAAGTGGAAGGTTAATGCCACTAAGGGCAACCTGAACAATCATATTGGCTTGCCATTGAGTGTTCTCTCAACTGAGGAAGATGATCAGGTTTGCGTGTGGGAGATGGGGATGAATCACGCTGGGGAAATTGCTCCACTTTGTCAAATTGCGCAGCCTGATATAGGAATCATCACTAATATTGGAACAGCTCATATCGAATTTCTGAAAACACGAGAGGGTATTGCCGAGGAGAAAAGTGCGTTAGCTCGTGCGTTGCCAGAGCAAGGCACTTTGATTCTTCCTGCAAGTTGTGATTTTGTAGATTATTTGATCGAGAGAACGAAGGCGAAGGTGATGATTGCTGGTAATTGTCGGGGAGTCGTTCGAGCTGAGGACTTAAGAGTCACTGAGACAGGCTCTGTTTTCAAATTGTGCATCGACCAGCAGGAGGAGGCGCTTGTTGAACTCAATGTTGGTGGTAAGCATATGGTGAATAATGCCTTGTTAGCTGCTGCTGCTGGTCATGCGCTTGGCATGAAATCGGCTGAGATTGCAGCCGGCTTGAGCCAGACGCAATTGTCAGGTGGACGCCTTCAAAAATACGTGTCTGGTGGTGTTGCGGTCATTGATGACACTTATAATGCCAACCCGGATTCAGTGATTGCGGCGATCGAGACACTGGCAGAATTGCCAATTCATAATGGAGCACGGCGTCTGGTGGTATTGGGTGCGATGGCCGAATTGGGAGTTCATTCTGATGCTGAGCATTGCCGTGTGGGTAAGCTTGCCGCAGAGAAGAATCTGACTGTGGTCAGTGTTGGTGATGCGGCACGCCAGATTTACGAGGGGGCGATCTCAAATGGTGCCGATGCGCATCAATTTGATGATGCTGAATCTGCAGCGATGTGGATTAAAGATTTTTGCAAGGAGGGGGACAGTGCGCTGTTCAAGGGTAGTCGCATGGCTGAAATGGAAAAGGTAATGAATCAAGCATTTCCTCAAAACTAAAGCACTATATCATGTTATATTGGATTTACGAATATTGGCTAGAGGCATTCAAGGCAGGAGATCAATGGGCTGACTCAATGAGTTTCCTGAGATTGCTGGGTTATGTAACTGTGCGTGCTGGTCTTGCCTGTATGCTTACTTTCTTGGTGAGTGTTGCTTGTGGTCCTTGGGTGATACGTAAGCTAGTATCACTGAAGGTAGGTCAGCCGATCCGCAGCGCGGAGGAGGTTCATAAGCTCAACGAACTACATGGTGGTAAAGCAGGTACGCCGACGATGGGTGGAGTTTTGATTTTGGGCACGGTTCTCATCGCTGTGTTGTTATGCGGTCGCCCACTCAACCCCTTTGTAGCCGTCACGACCTGTGTGATGCTTGGTTTGGGTTTGCTTGGTTTTGTTGATGATTACATGAAGGTGAAGCTCAAAAGTTCTGATGGTGTCAGAGGCAGGGTCAAGCTGTTCTGGCAATTTGCTATTGGTGGTCTTGCCGCTTTGTTTTTGTTCTTTAAGACCCAAGAAATGGGTATGGGATATACAATGGTAGAGAGTCCCATGCAGATTAGTGAAATTACCTTTCCACTATTTAAGCAACCTTTGTTTGATATGGGCTATTTGTATATTCCGTTTTTTGCACTGATTGTTGTGGGCTGCTCTAATGCAGTCAACCTTACCGATGGCCTTGATGGCCTTGCCACGGGATGTACTATTACTGTTTCGTTGGCGTATGCGGTGATTGCTTACTTGGCAGGGCACGCATACATGGCCAAGGAATACTTATTTATTCCATACAACACTCATGTGGTTGAGCTCTCTGTATTTCTACTGGCACTTGTGGGTGCTGGCTTTGGATTTCTCTGGCATAACTGTCACCCGGCAAAAGTTTTTATGGGAGACACCGGATCTCTTGCGATTGGTGGAGGTCTTGCAACTGCTGCCATTTGTGCAAAGCAAGAACTGCTACTTGTGATTATCGGTTGGGTTTTTGTAATGGAGGCTCTGTCTGTGATTCTTCAGGTGACGAGCTTCAAGCTCACCGGAAAACGTATTTTTGCGATGTCGCCAATACATCATCACTTCGAGTTGCGTGGATGGCACGAAAGCCAGGTGATCATCCGCTTTTGGATCATCTCTGCATTTAGTGGCTTAGTAGGAATCGCTTTATTGAAAATTGTCTAACATGAATTTGACTAACAAAAACGTTATAACTTTAGGAGCTGGCTCAAGTGGTCGTGCTGCTGCAGCGCTTGCCTTATCGGCAGGTGCTGACGTTTCTGTTCATGATTCCAATGCCCATATTAGTGATTTGCCTGCTGGTGTTGCCGCAGTGCCCGGTGCCACGTCAGCTACGGGTGATTCGAGTAGTTGTGATATCCTCGTGCTCTCACCTGGTATTGATGGCAATAGCGACTTTGTGAAATCTTATCAGCAGCATGCGGGTGAGATGATTGGTGAAGTTGAGCTCGCGTATCGTTTTTATCAGGGCCGAATCATCGCAATCACTGGTACGAATGGTAAAACTACTACCACTGAGATTGTAGACCGTATCCTCAACCACTGCGGCGTGACATGTCTGCCTTGTGGTAACTACGGTCAGCCGTTTTCTGAATTGCCAATGATGAGTGAGCCGCCTGCAGCGGCAGCACTAGAGGTTAGCTCTTTCCAACTTGAGACAGTTGTTGATTTTCACCCTGATGTTGTCATTTGGCTGAATTTCTCTGAAGATCACATGGATCGATATCCGACACTAAAGGCCTATAAAGATGCGAAACTTCGAGTCTTTGAAAACCTTGGGCCAAACGATCACGTGGTGATGCGTGCGGGCGAAGATGTGGGTGAGTTTAAGGCAAGTATTACAACATTTTCGACCGAGTCAGAAGCAGATTATACCTTAAGAGATGGATGGATATGTGAGGATGGAGATAAAGTAATCGACCTTTCTACTACACAGCTCCGTGGTCTTCACAATGCTGAAAATGTGATGGCAGCCTATGCAGCATGCTCTTTCTTTGGTGCAAAAGCCGATGATGTGAATGAAGCTCTGCGTGGATTTGCGCCCCCATTGCATCGATGTGAATTGGTGCGCATCCTGGACGGGGTTGAATATATCAATGACTCCAAGGCAACTAATTTACATGCGCTCGATAGTGCGCTGCGCTCACAAAGTCGCCGTGTAGTGCTGATTGCTGGTGGCAAACAGAAGGGGCTTGATTACTCAGAGCTACTGCCTCGTTTGGAGAGCTCAGCTAGAGGTGTTATTGTTTTTGGTGAAATTGCCAAACAACTACAAGACACATTAGAACCAATTTCGAACACCATTAGCGCTGAGATCGCTACGAATCTCGAGAATGCGGTCAGCCAAGCACGTGCTATGGCTGAACGTGGTGACACCATCCTTTTCTCACCCGGAACATCTTCATTTGATATGTTTTCCGGATACGAGGAACGCGGCGACTACTTCCGCCGCATTGTAAATGATTTGAAGTAATTTTCCTAACTAACCAAAAAACAAGACATCGTCATTATGAACAAGCCAATCCAAATAAAAAGAAATAAGCCAGCCAACTCTCATTACCGAGTACTCTATGCGAAGACAGGTCGCAAGAGGAGGCTGCATGCCGCAACAACAGCTACCGCAGATCAGCATGCAGGTATGGGAGCCGATGTTCCAAATATTAGCGTTGGTAGGGCACTTTTCGTTATCCTCATTCTTCACGTGTTAGCAGTTGCTGCGATATACATTCATAGTGCCTTTTTTGGTGATACTAGCAAGGTGAGCGCAAATGAGGGGCAACAAGCTCTTTCGGAGCCTGCTGCTTTAGTGCTTGCCCCAACAGCGCCCGCCACCCAGCAGGATAAGGTGCTAAAGAAGCGAGTGTCTCGCCAAGTTGTTCCCGTACAATCTGCTACAGGTCGTCATATCGTGGTGACGGGTGATACGTATTCTCGTATTGCTGATAGTCGTAATGTGTCTGCAACCGCCTTGCGCGCACTCAATGGTAATCGAGCACTACGTGCAGGTATTGTGCTAGATCTTCCTGCGGAGCTTTCTGCGCATCCTGTGAATCCTGCTCCCGCTAAAGTCAAAATAACACCTGTAGCAAAGCCTGAGGCGTTACCGAAATCAGCACCTGTAAAATTGGGAAGCGCAAAGCAATTACCTGCCGTGATTGAGAAGGTAAACAACACGGCTCGTGTTAAGACAGCTTCGGCAATCAAGCCATCTGCGGATCGGGCCTCTGGTGTAGCAAGTAAGGTCGCGCACGATGTCAGTGATGCGCCCAAAGCCCTCGTCATTGAGCCTTCAGCTCCTGTTGCTATTCAAGACAGTGGTAAGACCTATACCATCAAGCCTGGCGATACACTCTGGGGTATTTCTAGCCGTTTAAAGGTATCGCGTCATGACTTGCTTGAGCTTAATAATATTAAGGATGCGAATAAGCTCTACTCAGGACGTACGATCAAAATACCAGCTAAATAAGTAGTTGGATGTCTTTGTTCAATGATAGCCATTCACTTCCTCATTAATTTATCATGGGTCAAAAAAATGCCATATTCTTAAGCCTTGCGGTGACGGCATTGGTGACCCTTGGGCTTGTGATGCTCGCAAGCACGAGTATTTGGAACAAGGATGTGGATGGTTATTCGTTAGTTAAAAAACAGGCGGTGTTCATCGGCTTGGGCTTGATTGGGGCGGTTGTCATTTCAAATTTTGATTACCGTAAATTGCGTTCTTTTTGGATTCCTGCACTTATTGTTGCAACAATTTTGTTAGTGCTTTGCTACGTTCCTGGAATTGGGCACAAGGTTAATGGAGCCACGCGATGGATTAAAATTCCAGGCTTGCCACAATTTCAACCATCAGAGTTAGCAAAAATATTCGTAGTCATTGCAATCGCGGCGTGGTACGCGCATTATCAAACCGAGGAGCGTAAATTTTTCAAAGGGTTTATTTCCCCGTCTATTCTTCTGGGAGTTCCAGTCGCATTGATCTTTTTTGAAAAAGATATGGGGACAGCAGCGGCACTTGGCTCTGCAGGTGCGATGGTGATGTTTGCCGCCGGCGCGCGTATTCCTTACATGGCTGCTGGTGTGATTACAGCTGTTGGCGGTGCTACGCTGATCATTCTACAGAACCCTGAACGAATGGGGCGGATCAATGCATTATTTGATCTTGAATCCGAGAAGTATCGACAAGGGGATGGCTACCAGCAGTTACACGGTATCAATGCATTTATCAAAGGCGGAGTGGAGGGTACAGGGCTAGGCAATGGCATCGGAAAGCATGGATCTCTGCCGATGGCACATACTGATTTTATATTTCCAGCAATAGGTGAGGAGTTAGGCCTCTGGGCAACTCTGGGGAGTGTGTTTTGCTTTGTCGTGATTATTGTATGTGGGCTGACTATTGCCATGCATGCTAAGGATGCTTTCGGTAAATTGTTGGCCGTTGGTTTGACCAGCATTATCGTAATACCAGCGATGCTTAATATAGGAGTATGCACTGCAATACTACCTAACACGGGCTTGCCATTACCTTTCATTAGCTATGGAGGAACTAATATATTGTTCACACTCCTGGCGGTAGGAATGTTGTTATCTATTCACCGACAATCAGCAAGTCTCAGGCGAACTGAGGTGCCCATCATCACCCAGAAGAAACAATGCTTGAGAATCTGAGACTAGGACTCTGGAGTCTCTGGAGACTTTGAAAAAGTGGTCATAGTCAAAGCTTGAGTGGTGAAAATCCAAAACGAGATTAATCCCCAAGTGAGACCTAAAACGACTCCAAAGTCAATGATGCCACGCCACGGGTCAGGACAAAAATAGGTGACTGTGACTACAAGGCAGATAATGCCTGTAGTGAGGATATAAGCGGTGAGCTTAGTTTTGCGTTTTGCGTGGAAAAAGCCCATAGAAAAAATGGGAGCCAAAATGATGCGAGACAATGTTGGGTTGTCACGCAGATACTTGATACGAGCGGCGGTGCGTGGGGAGAACTTTTTCTGAAAACCTCGGTATCCCTCTGCTACGATCATAAATAATGCGAACACCACTAATACGCTCCATTGCCAGCTTGTTAAGCCGTTTTCGATGGCATTCTGGGCATGCTTGGAAAGCCCAATGATAGCACGCAACAATAATGCGCTTACCCCAATAATTGCCCAGGGAACTCCAATAAAACGTGCGAGCATATGCATATGCATTTATGCTTGGCAATTAAGCCAGCATTGTAAAGGCGTAGCTGAAAAAAAGTGACTATCTTTGCATCTCAGTGGCTCGTTTCACCTGAGCCGTGGTTATTGACAAAATCACGGTGATGGATAGGTAATTTAGAATAATAATTGCGATGTATGAAACGCTGCTGATCTTATCGCTAATCAATAATGTTTCATTACTGGTGGCATAGCTTCCTACAAGTTGGATTATATTGAGCACAAGAAGAGCCAGCCATGATAGCCACCAAGCAGGGATCAGGCAGATTAAATTACTGCGCATGCCATAAGTTGCATTTCGAATTTCGATCATATTCGCGTAGGGCTTCCACAGTGAGACGATGGGTAGAAAGTAATAGCTGACTGTCCAATTAGGTGTGGTCTTCATCTTTGGGGGGTCGAGTAACCATGCATTCTTGCAGCTGCGGTTGATCCAAAGGCCGTAGAAGGGAACGCAGCTGAAGTTCACGATGAGCCCAGTGACATGGATAACACGTAGTAATATAGTGATGTGATGCTGGGGCTCTGCTAAAATGATAGCGGGAGTAAGCTGGCGTGCTAACAGAGAAAAAAGAATCAGCATGGCCGATAAAATCAAACCTGTAGTAAGGATGATTTTCAGCACGTGATTGTCTCGAAAGGGGCCGTAGGTGCCAGATAAAACCACACCTGAAGCAATGTTCGTCTGGTTTTGGTCGTAGGCGTTCATTTAGCCACCAAGGGAGTAGGTATCGTTAAGCAACGAGTCCGTATTGTTTGGCTTAAGCCGATGGCTTTTTGTCGAGTTCGAAAGCCTCATGGACGACGCGGGCAGCGTCTTCGATTTGACTTTCGTTGACAGTGACTGAAATCTTAATTTCGGAGGTGGAAATCATGCCGATGTTGATGCCTGCGTCACCTAATGCTTGGAACATTTTGGCCGCCACCCCTGAGTGGGAGCGCATACCTATACCGACTGTGCTCAGCTTAGCTAAGGCAGCTTCAGTCTCTATTTGAGCGTCGCTGGAGAGCTCTCCAAGCACTGGCTTGAGTGCTGCTTGAGCACGACCCAGATCATTGGTGTGCATGGTGAATGAGTGGCGTGCCATGCCATCACTGGCGATGTTAGATACAATCATATCTACGTTAATCTCGGCATCGGCGAGGCAACCTAGAATTTTTCCTGAGTGTCCTGGGCTGTCTGGGATGTCTGTGATGGTGACGCGGGCTTGGGAGCGCTCAATGGAGACTCCTCGTATAACTACTGCTTCCATGGCTGGGTGTTCTTCGGTTACGATGGTTCCTGGGTTGTCATTGAGGCTGGAACAAACTTCAAAGACTACGCCATATTTCTTGGCAAATTCGACAGAGCGAGACTGCATGACCTTAGTTCCTGATGAGGCCATCTCCAACATTTCGTCGTATGAGATTTCGGGCAGCTTGCGTGCATCTGATACGATGCGCGGATCACAAGTGTAAACGCCATCAACATCTGTCAAAATTTGACATACATTGGCATCTAGAGATGATGCCACGGCGATGGCACTTAGATCTGAGCCTCCGCGCCCGAGAGTGTGAATGAGTCCGTCTTTTGTCGTTCCTTGAAAGCCGGCTATGATGACCACCTTGCCCTCAGCAAGGTATCCCTTAATAAGCGAAGGATTGATGTCGTTGATGCGTCCTCTGGTGTGACTACCAACAGTCTGGATGCCGGCTTGTCGGCCTGTAGCAGACACTGCATCTACGCCCATGCTTTGTAGTGTCATGGCAATGAGAGCGATGGATTGTTGCTCGCCACTAGACAGAAGCACATCAAGCTCGCGTTCTGGAGCATTGGGATTTAGTTCCTTGGCCATACCGAGCAACCTATCGGTGACACCACCCATTGCCGACACAACTGCGACCACTTGGTTGCCTGCATCTTGAACACGCTTGATCCTTGCCGCAACATTGCGGATGCGGTCAAGTGTTCCAACGGATGATCCGCCATATTTTTGAACAATGAGTGCCATGTTTACTTTGATCCCGTTCTTATTCCGGAGGGGGGCGTAGCATAGTCAGCAGAGGCTTTACGTCAAGTCTGGGAAGTGCAATACCCCAGCATGCCCCTGCATTCCGCTAATGTGCAGATGATGGCCTCATGGTGCTCTTTTTGCTTTTGATATTGGGTGTGCGTGCTATGCCACATCCGACTTATTCACATTCATGAGCACCTCCACTGTATCTTCCTCTTCTGACACGCGCAAAAATGCTGTGATTCGACTTGCTGGCTATTCACAAGACGGCATTCAGTCAGTCGGTGCCTTTTTGGCTCAGTTGGCTGGATCTACTGCTCAGGAGGTGATGACCTACATGACGATTCCGTCTACTATTTCCGGCGGGCCGTCCATTTTTCAGGTGCATTTGGGATCTGGTAAGGTGCTGCATCCTGGGGATGAGGCTGACACCTTGGTTGCATTCTACCAAGATTCATACGACAATCATCTCGCATCCTTGAGAGATGGAGGAATCTGTTTTTATGATTCTGACAAGGTGGAGGAAATTAAAGAGGGACGCGGAATCATACACATTGGGGTGCCCATCACTACGGCCACCATTGAAGCGATTGGGGGCTCTGCCAAAGACCGTGGTAAAAACATCTTTGTTTTAGGGATGCTGTGCGCGGTTTATCGGCTCGATCGTGAGACAATTAGTTCGATTATAGCTAAGAAGTTTGGCGGTAAATCTGAGGATATTCTGCGAAATGCAATGCTCGCTTTCGATGCAGGATACATGTGGCCAGTGCATGATATCAATCACATGCCGATGGCGCCGGGTGAAAACGCTGGTGAAAATAGAATATCTACGGATGGCAATACGATGTTGGCGCTTGGCCTTATTGCTGGAGGATGTCGTTATGGCGCAGGTTATCCCATCACTCCATGGACGACTATCATGGAGCAACTTCGATCCGAGTTGCCTCAGTATGGGGGCATGTTCATTCAATGTGAAGACGAGCTGGCAGCAGTTTCGTTAGCAATCGGAGCAGCCTACTCCGGGCATCTTGCTATCACAGGGTCCTCTGGTCCTGGCCTTGCCCTCAAAGCTGAGGCCATGGGTTATGCGTCGATGGCTGAATTGCCTCTGATTGTTGTCAATATTCAGAGGGGTGGGCCATCAACGGGCATGCCTACGTCTGTCGAACAATCTGATTTGATGCAGGCCATTTATGGGTCCCACGGTGATGCTCCTCGCGTAGTTTTAGCACCACGCAATGTTGAGGATTGCTTTTACACAGCTTTTGAAGCGTGTCGGATAGCCCGCGAGTATTCAACACCAGTCGTGATTCTCTCTGACCAAGCCATTGCCACTCGAATCGAGGCATTTTCAGAGCCTGACCTCGACAAATATTGGGTCGAGCCAGAGCTCGATATTGAGGAACGAGGTGCTGACTTTAAACCTTACCCGATTGATCAAATTACACGTCACTCTCCTCCCGGATCACGTTCTGCAGAGGGTAAGTATCCTGTTGTTACAGGTTTAGAACATGATGAGTGGGGCCATCCATCGGGAAATCCTGAAAACCATGCGGCGATGACAGCGAAGCGACGCAACAAGCTGGTGAAGCTGGCTGAGTCACTTCCCGAGCCTGACTTTTATGGTGACAAAGCAGGGGATATACTCTTCGTCGGCTGGGGCTCAACTTATGGTCCCATTCACGAAGCTACTGATATGTTACGAGGGGCTGGTCATAAGGTCGGTTCACTGCACATCCGTCACATTCACCCGCTCAGAACCGACCTGGGAGATATCTTTAAGAATTACACTCATGTCGTGGTGCCAGAGATGAATGACTCAGGGGTTTATGGAATGGGGCAACTGGCCGCTTTGTTGCGTGCCGTCACCTGTGATTCACGCATTCGCTCGATCAACAAGACTATGGGTATTACCTTCCGTGTCAGTGAGCTTATTGACGAAGCACATCAACTACTTGCCGAGTAATCATCTATTTTAACTGCTCAACTAATCATAACGATATGTCTGCCCCTACTGAAAAATTGACCAAGAAGCAACTTAAGGCTGATCATCCAACTTGGTGTCCAGGCTGTGGTGATTTCGCCGTGCTGGCATCATTCTTCAATGTTGTTCAGAAATTGGGAATTCCACACGAGAAAATCGTGTGTGTCGCTGGTATTGGCTGCTCTTCACGATTTCCCTATTTTGTGAATACTCATGGCATTCACTTCATTCACGGTCGTGCATTGCCATTGGCCACGGGTATTTCTCTCTCGCGACCAGATCTTCACGTTTTCGTCTTTGGCGGCGATGGTGATGGCTATTCGATCGGAGGTAATCACCTTAATCATGCGGCACGCAAAAATGTGAATCTTTCATACGTGGTGATGGACAACCAAGTCTATGGGCTGACTAAGAATCAGACTAGTCCGACAACTCCCATTGGCAGACGCTCAAAAACTGATCCTCGAGGTGCTATCGATGTTCCGATTAACCCTATGTCACAGCTTGTGGCCTCAGGAGCTACCTTTATCGCCCGCACCCATGCCGTGCAGGTAAAGCACATGAATGAAATGTTTGAACGGGCGATTCTTCACCCTGGCTTTGCAGTGGTTGAAACTCTCTCTGAGTGCACCATGTTTTATCCAGGAGCCTTTGATGACGGTATACCACGTAAGGGCGGCAAATTTGATCTGGTGGATGAGTCAGCCAGGGACATGACGTCGACCTCTGAGGCGATGGCGCTTGCTGAGGAAACTGAGCATGCTCCTCCGGGTAAATTTGGTGTGTATTTGGAAAGTCACCGCCCGACAAAAAACGAGCTCGAAAATCAATGGTTGATTGATGCGCAAGCAAAGACCGCTGATCTCGCCCAGAAAGACCTTTTACGTAATAGATTTGCAGCAATGCGCTAAACACAAAATAACAACAACTACTTAATATAATAAGATATGAAAACCGAAACCATATGTCTTCACGGAGGGCAGCAACCTGATCCGAGCACCAATGCTTGCGCCGTTCCTCTTTATCGCACCAGCTCCTTTGTTTTTGACTCTACTGAGCATGCCGCAAATCTATTTGCGCTCAAGGAATTGGGCAACATCTACACACGCTTGATGAACCCAACCACGGACGTGCTGGAGAAGCGAGTCTGCCTTCTGGAAGGTGCTCACGAAATGGCGGGCCTTGGCTTTGCGTCGGGCACGGCTGCAATTTTTAATAGTATCATCAATCTTGCAGAATCAGGCGATAATATTGTGTCTGCTCGTAATCTTTATGGCGGCAGTTACACCATGTTTAACGATATTTTGCCTAAGATGGGTATTGATGTTAGCTTGGTGGACTCAACCGACCCTGCGAATTTTGAGGCTGCTATCAATGATAAAACCCGCGCATTGTTCTGCGAAACGGTTTCAAACCCAGCACTTGAAGTTGCAGACCTCGAGGCAATTGCGGCAATCGCTCATGCTCACGGAATTCCTTTGATCGTGGACGCTACTTTCTCCACTCCTTACCTTACTCGCCCACTTGATCATGGAGCAGATATAGTCATTCATTCACTCACCAAATGGTTTGGCGGTCATGGCGTTGGCCTCGGAGGTATTGTAATTGATTCGGGTAAATTTAACTGGGCAGGTGGTAAGCATCCTCTGTTTGATGAGCCTGATAATTCATACCATGGTTTGCGCTGGGGGCATGATTTACCTGAGCCATTGGCGCCATTGGCATTTATTCTTCGCATGCGCACAGTACCACTGCGAAATCTCGGCGCTTGTATTAGTCCTGATAATTCATGGCAATTCCTTCAGGGCATTGAGACTTTGCCTCTAAGAATGGAAAAACATTCAGAAAACGCTCTCAAGGTTGCCCAATATTTAAAGAATCATGATGCGGTGGAGTGGGTTCGTTTCCCCGGATTGGAAGATGACCCTGAATATGACCGCTGCCAAAAGTATCTCAAAGGTAAAGGCGGTGGTATGGTTGTCTTTGAATTAAAAGACGGCAGCGATGCTGGTCAGAAATTTATTGAGTCACTGAAACTGTTTTTGCATTTAGCGAATGTGGGAGACGCAAAAAGCCTTGCCATTCACCCTGCAACGACGACGCACAGTCAGCTCAATGGTGAACAGCAGCTTGCTGCGGGCATTAGTCCTGGCCTTATTCGATTGAGCGTAGGTATCGAGCACAGCGACGATATTATTGCCGATCTTAGCCAGGCATTGGCAGCGCTTAGCTAATTGATCTTAGATCATGGCTCGGCCGCAGTGATGCAGCAAGATATCATTTGTTGAGTGTTTTCAACACCTCAGCAGTGATGTCTTCTGCATCCTTTGCATAAATCAATGGGGATATCGTGCTGTTGGAGCGGCCAGATGAATCGATAACCCAATGATATTGATGGTCTTTTGCGTGCTGCTCCACGGTAGCGTGGATTTTTTCCAGAGAAGATTCGAGCAGTTGCCGTAAATCCTTTTTTGACTGCTTGAGATGAAGGTTTTCTAATTCTGCGATGGCTTGCTCGAGTGACTTATACTGGTCGTGGAGTTTCTGTGCCTGATCTCGATATACTTCTTTATCATGATCGCTCTTGGTGTGTAGTTTGATCTCTTCACGCAAATCGCCCATCGATTCGCTGACTTTGGTGCGACGTGATGTCAAGGTAGCTAGCCGCTGTTTGTATTCTTTTTGTTTGGCTAGCAGAGTTTCTCTTTGTTGGTAGGCTTTGTTGTAATTATTGAAAACTTTATCGATGTTGACTGTGGCGCAGCGTATGTCAGCTAGAGCTGAAAATGGAGCTAAGCATAATATCAGAGCGAATACGGCTAGTCTTACTAATCGGCTGCTTGGTGATGTAGATCGGTAATTCATCTTTTTCCAATGTAGCAGGGGGCAGTGCACTGTCGAGTATGGGTGATCCTGCGATTGTTCGTGCTCTCAGCTGCGATAATCAATATCTGCCTTAGAAGTAGTATTTGATTCCGGGCTTGGGAATGATTGTTTCACAATCAGGTAGTTTTTCTTGAAGCTGATCTGCAAACCACTCGGTAGCAGCAATATCACCATGAACGAGTACCGCCTTTGCGGGATTTACTCTTAATATGTAGTTGAGTAGGTCGTCACGTGTCGCATGTCCTGAAAAGTCAAAAACTTGCATCGGGCAATTAAATTGAACAGGAGGTTGTTCAGGATCGAGGTTAATGAGGTCCCCTTGCTTGCCCGCACGTATGTGTCCAGCGGGGGAATCTGGGTCAGCATAACCGACGAAGAGAAGTGCATTTTTAGGGTTGTCCATGAAGCCCCGGGCGAAGCTGTTGGAAACTGTTTTTTCGGTCATCATGCCGCTTGAGAGTGCATAAATACAGCCGGGTTGGTAGACGATAGGGGCTCGCTTTCTGCGTCGGCCACCAGTTTTGACCTCCATATCTTTAAGCACGCGAAAGCCAGGTTGGTTGCGTGGAGTTGAGTCAGCGAACTCGTCAAAAATAACCGACATCTTTGTGCTGAGTCCTCCAATGTAAACGGGCGCATCTGGGATCATACCTTCGGTTTTGAAGCGATGAATCATAGCCATGACCTCTTGTGTTTTGCCCATAGCAAATACAGGGACGAGTACAGATCCTCCTTCTTTGAGACATCGGTTAATAGATTCAGCGAAATTGTTCTCTTCTTGCTGTCGGTCATAGGACTTATCGCGGGGTGAAGCACCACGAGTCGTCTCGACGATGAGAACGTCGATATCCTTCTCTGGAAGGTCTGCTCCGGGTATGAGAGTTTGATCCTCAAATTGAACATCCCCGGTATAGAATATGCGTTTGTCGACTGTTTCTAACATAATCCCCGCAGAGCCTAGAATGTGTCCTGCGTCATGGAAACTTGCCCGGACCTTGTTGTTGAGTTGAAATGGGCGTTCGTAATTGAATGTGCGCCAACGTTTCTCAAGTCGATCAAGTTCGCGATGTGTGTAGAAAGGGTAATCCGTAATGCCCAGTTCGATGCGCTTGCTCTCCATGACATTGACTGAATTGTGGAGCAGGGCGTCGACCAGTTTAGAGGTGGCAGGAGTCATGTAGACCTCCGCTTCTGGTTGGTCATTCATTACGACGGGAAGTGATCCAGAGTGGTCAAGATGTGAGTGAGACACGAAAATAGAATCAACGCTGCTGGACTCAAGTTCATGATGAGCTGGAAGGGATTCGATACCTTCCTCTTTCGGGTGCATGCCTGAATCTAGAATGACGCGGTGGTCATCTAAATCAATGAGGTAAGAATTAGCACCAATTTCGTTTCGGCGGAGTAGAGATTGAAAGAACATTTTGTATTGGGTGCATGCTACTTTTTTGGGTAGGTCAAAAGGAGCGTGATTGATAGTTGTTTACTGGTTGCTGGGGCGAGAATTTTGTTGAGAGAGTGCTGCTTTAATTTGGCCGATAAGAAAAATAGATCCACAAATAAGGACAGGAGATTCTGAGGCTTGCTGGTGGGCGATGTCAATGGCTGCCACTGGGTGCTTGTGCGTAGTGTATGGTGTATCGCTATTCATCGATTTTGTGAGCTCGTCTATGGTCAGTGAGCGGGGTGAGTCGATCGGAGTAAGGTGAATATGAGCAGCGATCTCTGATAAAATAGAGATAACAACCGAAGTGTTTTTGCCCTCAACAGCACCAAAGATGATTGTTGCCTTGCGTTTAGGGTATTGCTGCTGCCATGTTTTTACAAGAGCCTGAGCAGCTTGAGGGTTGTGGGCAGCATCAAGAATAATACCATGTGGTGAATGCGGAGTAGGGCAGTGCTCGAAGCGTCCCGGCCATTGAATATGAGCTAGTGCATTACTAATGATTTCGGCATTGGTGGGGATTTCTGCTCGCTGTGTTGCAGCAATTGCAAGTGCGGCATTATGAAGCTGATGAGACCCTACTAATCCGATAGTCGACGCCGTATATGGATTGGGGATAAATTCAATTGGGGAATCGATTTGATGCGCATGATCGAGGAGAACGTCGGAGACCTCCGAATGTTGGGCGCTGCTCAGTGTGGGCTTACCAGTCACCATGATGCCTGCTTTCTCAGCGGCTATTTCGGCCAATGTGTCACCGAGCCATTGTGAGTGATCCATCGCCACAGGTGTAATGACGGCAACATCAGCAGGAACTGCGGTGGTCGCATCGAGCCTTCCCCCCATCCCTGTTTCTAGGGTGATAAGTTCGCAGCTTTGTTGCTTAAAATGCATCATGCCTAATACAAGGGTGAGTTCGAAAAATGTTGGGTGATGTTCCCAGCCAGCGACCCTTTGTTTTATCTTATTCAGGTAATGTGTCGTTTCATCCTCACTCATTTCACGGCCATTGACACGCACACGCTCGCGAAAATTAACGAGGTGAGGAGAAGTAAATAGGCCGCACTTTATGCCACTTGAGCGAGCAATTGCATCGATCATCGCGCAAGTTGAGCCTTTGCCGTTAGTTCCTGCTACATGGATGACTTTTACATCAGCGGACGGGCAAGCATCGAGCTCTCTGAGCAACCTAAGCGGCTGCTCTAAACCAAGCTTGATACCGAATTGCTGGGTAGCGTAGAGCCAGTCGATTGCTTGTTTGTAGTTCATCAGCACGGGATGATGCATCCAGTGGTTATGGATATTTGGGGATTCAATGCTGTAGCCTAATGCTTTAAGGTAGCATGTATCCAAGAAGCTGACCAAGCTTAGTGCGTAATTTACTGCGTTTTACAATAGCATCGATCAAACCGTGTTCTAACATGAACTCAGCAGTCTGGAAGCCAGGGGGAAGGTCTTGGTGGGTTGTCTCTTTGACAACACGTGGCCCAGCAAATCCTATCATGCATTTTGGCTCTGCAAGGTTGATGTCTCCAATGGTGGCAAATGAGGCAGTCACACCGCCAGTGGTGGGGTGAGTCATTAGTGAGATGTATGGTAGTCCAGCTTCTGATAAGCGGGCTAGTGCAGCGCATGTTTTAGCCATCTGCATCAGCGATAGCATGCCTTCTTGCATGCGGGCGCCTGATGAGGCCGAAACTATAATAACAGCTCTTTGCTCATCGATGGCTTGTTCGATTGCACGGGTTATCTTTTCTCCTACGACGGAGCCCATAGACCCCGCAAAAAATTTAAAGTCCATCACGGCAATCATTGCGGGCTTGCCCTCTATGGTGAGGGAGCCTGTGACGACTGCATCATTGAGGTTTGTCTTCTCGCGAAGCATTGCAATCTTGTCCTCATAATTATTGAATCCAAGCGGGTTCTTAGAAAATAGATCAGCGTTGGTTTCTTTGAAGCTGTCAGGGTCTGCGAGCATCTCGATGCGTTCACGTGAACCAATGAGGAAGTGATGTCCGCACTTGGTGCAAACGTTAAGGTTTTGCTTCAGGTCGAGTGCGTGAATTAGTTCGCCACAATCCGTGCACTTGGTCCACAAGTCATCGGGCATGTTGTCGCGCTTGTTGCCTGTGCCTCTGAGTTTTGGTTTGTTGAAGATACCCATTTGCTGTTGATGTTATGTATTAAATGTTAAATGCCAAAGCTAAAATTTATTAGTAACTTCGCCCCCACAATGCGCGTTGAGAGGTAGGCTCAGCTGTGAGGAAGCAATGCTCAGCATCGCTCTCTTGTAAATTAAGCGGCAGGCAGCGAATAGATATTTTATGTTTCTTAGAGAGTTCTTCTTCTTGCTGGCGTGAGCCATTCCAGGGAGTCATCAGCCAACCAGGCGTTTCTTGTGACCAGTGCTTGTCAAAAGTGTCACTGTCAGTGCATTCGGTGATATTTTGATCTCGAAGCTGGGTGGCGCGACTCAGTAAGGTATTGTGTATATCCTGCATGATGTCGGCGGCATTTCGGATGAAGTCTTCTTTGGGCAAGAAGTCTTTCTCCATGGGGCCTTGGTCGCGGCGCTGTAAGCACACTTTTCCTGATTCTAGATCCCTTGGGCCAATCTCTATTCTGATGGGTGCACCCTTCTTAACCCACTCCCACTTTTTAACACCGCCGCCTAGGTCACGGCTGTCAACGTGAACACGCATCGGTTGCCCCGAGTAATTACAATCACGTCGTAAAATCTCTGCTAGTGCATTGCAGGCGTCGATGATAGCGTCTCTGCTATCTTCCTTGGGTGTCACGGGAATAATGACGATTTGCGATGGAGCCACTCTTGGTGGTAAGACTAATCCGTCATCATCAGAATGGGCCATGATGAGAGTGCCAATGAGTCGTGTGGAAACCCCCCATGAGGTAGTATGTGCATGCTGTTGATTGCCATCACGGCCAGTAAAGGTGATGTTCTGAGCTTTAGAAAAGTTAGTGCCTAGGTAATGTGATGTGCCTGCTTGGATCGCTTTCTTATCCTGAACCATCGCCTCGACTGTGAGTGTCATATCGGCGCCGGGGAAGCGCTCGGCTTCGGTCTTTTCACCTGCGATTACGGGAATGGCGAGGTGGTCACGGAGAAATTCTTGATAGAGCTGATGGATGGTTCGCGTCTCCTCGATTGCTTCTTCTTTTGTTTCATGAGCTGTGTGGCCTTCTTGCCATAAAAACTCTGCAGTGCGTAAAAAGAGTCGTGGTCGCATCTCCCAGCGCATCACATTCGCCCATTGATTAATGAGAAGGGGCAGGTCTCGGTAGGATTCAACCCACCTCGAAAAAGCGGCTCCGATGATCGTTTCAGAAGTAGGGCGAATGACATAAGGCTCAGTGAGCTTTCCAGACGGAATCATCTTCGTTTTACCATCTTCATCTTTTTGGGCTTCGAGCCGATGGTGTGTAACCACGGCGCACTCGGTAGCAAAGCCCTCGGCGTGCTCTGCTTCTTTCTCCAGATAGGAGAGGGGTATGAGGAGTGGGAAATAAGCGTTCTGATGTCCTGTTTCCTTGAATCGCGCGTCGAGCTGTTGTTGGATGAGTTCCCAGATTCCGTAGCCCCATGGCTTGATCACCATACAGCCACGAGTTTCTGAATTTTCGGCTAAATCTGCGGCTTTGACAACTTGCTGATACCATTCTGGGAAATCTTCAGCCCTTGTAGGTTGAATCGCTGTTTTTTGTGGCTTTGCCATGTTGCCACTTTACAAATCATACTGACATGATTTGCACAAGCGTGATGTTCGAGGAACTTAATGTTACTTTCCATCAATGCAGAGGTTTGACGGGCTTTCATTGAGAGCATCATTAATATTATAATCTTTTAGCATTTCTGCTGGTCAAATGAGGTCATGGATAGATAATAGGTAGGATAATTATACATTATGATTTCAACACTTCAGCGCAACACACTAGCAATTGCCTTGTTTGCTTTGCTGGCGGTATCATCGTCAGCATCGGCTCAGCAATACAAGCTAGACATCGACAAGCCAGAATTCGATGATCTGTTATCTCCCACGATAGACGGCAGAACTACCGTAAAGAAGTTTACCCCCAAAGAGTGGTTAGAGGTTGAATTGAAGCTCAAGATCGAATCATCGAACCGTGATGAGGATTTCGCAGACCGAGTAAGTGTGAAGTGGTATATCGCGGCTAAGGTCTCTGAAAACAATACCACTAAAGTGCGATTGTTGGAAAAAGAGATCAACTATGTAAATGTTCCTATTGGTGAAGAGGTTTATGTATCAGTCTATTTGTCGCCTACCGCGGTGAAACGCCTCAGTGGCAGAGATGATGCGGGCAAGGCAATCATCGAAGAGGTCGGTGGCGAAATCACAGTCAACGGGGTGCAGCCTGTTAAGAGTTCTGGAATCTTCACCACAATGTCCAGGAAAAAGGGCAAATGGTGGGACGCATTAACGCCCTACAAGAAAATACCCTTACTCAACAAAAATGAAACGCCCTTTAAGTTTTTCTGGTGGGATCGATACGCTGAAATCGAAGAACTTGATTGAAACAATACTCGGGCAATCATTATTAAGCATCAAATACCGCAGATATTTTACATTTCGTACCCATTCTGCTGGCCTTCCCCCTCAACCTCTTAGTTTAACTTATCATGGCAGCTACAAACACTATTGTAACTCTTAACATTGGATCTCAGCGCATTGCGATGGCGGCATTCGATGTGTCAAAATCTGGCCTGCTGACCCTGCTTAAATACGATTCGACCTCCATTTTGGCAGATCCGGCTGCAGAAATGGCTCGCTTGCCACAGATTCGAGTGGCTATATCTGAGCTAATTGACCGTTTAGGAATCAGCAAGACCACCAAGGTTCGCTATTCCATTTCTGGCCAATCAGTTTTCACCCGATTCATCAAGCTTCCGCCCATTGAGGATGACAATATTGAGCAGTTGGTTGCTTTTGAGGCGCAACAACACGTGCCATTTCCCATTGAGGAGGTGATTTGGGATTGGCAGCTCCTTGATAGCAATTCCAGCGAAAAAGAAGTAGCTCTTGTAGCTATCAAAGGTGATTCGCTGAATGATTTGAATGACATTGTAGCTGATACTGGGCTGAAGACGATTGACGTTGATGCCTCACCCATGTCGCTCTACAATGCGCTGCTATTTAGCTACCCTGAGCTTGAAGGAACCAGTTTGCTCATCGATATTGGGGCGAAGACCTGCAACCTCATTTATCTTGAGGGGAAAAGAATGTTTACACGCAGTGTTGCCGTAGGAGGAGCCTCCATTACCACAGCTATCGCCAAGGAATATGGAATTAACTTTTCTGAGGCAGAGGCCCAAAAGTGTAACAACGGCCTGGTAGCACTGAATACTGCACACACTTCTGAGCTAAGTGACGATTCGGCGGCACTAGCGATGATCATTCGTAACGCACTTAGCAAACTTCCTGCTGAAATTGCTAGAACAACGAATTACTTCCGTAGTCAGCACGGAGGTCGTGCACCGCAGAAGATATTTATCTCGGGAGGAGGTGCTAATTTGCCATACATAGACAAATTTTTTGAAGATAAACTTAAGTTGCCTGTCGAGCGATTTAATCCCTTGAGAGGGCTATCAGTAGGCACTGAAATAGACATCAAAAAGTTAAATGAGGAAGCTCATATGTTGGGTGAATTAGTTGGCTTGGCACTACGTGCAGAGGGGAAAACTCCGCTAGTCATCGACCTCGTGCCCGAGCAGGTATTTCATGAACGTGAGACAAAGCGGAGAAAACCATGGCTTGTTACCGCCTCAATGTTGCTCATTGCTGGCTGGGCTGTTTGGTCATGGACGAACATGGGCCGTAAGGGTCTCTCCGAAGAGGGGCTTAAGACGATTTCGCAACAAGTTAATGAAAGAGATCGTTATGCGAGACCATTGGATAAATTGGCAAAGCAGGAAGCTCAACTTGAGGTTGATGCGCTTCAACTGGCGGGAGAGCAGGCTGCACGAACACAGTGGATTGATTTGCTCGATGATTTAGCCATGCATTTCAAGAGCGACAAGGTGTGGATCGTTGATTTCGATCCTGTGGTTGGTTTCGTGCGCAGTGATATGAACACTGAATCTTCAGATTTAGAAACCACCAATATCCTGCAATCTGTGATTAAAAGTGACTACGCAACAATTGAAAGTGGGCAATCAGCGATGGCTCAGATCAACATGGATGCACTTTCTAATGGTGATAAGCCACAAAGGGCACAAGTTGGAAAAACTCCCAAGTCTCCCGAAATTACCGCGATACGGGTGAAGGGGTTTTGGCGAGAGAAGAATGGCCACAAAGAAGTAGATGAGCTTATCGACCGGCTCAGGAATGGTTCGAAATACTTCGATGTGATGCCTACTCAGCAAACAATCATCGATAAACCAACAGATCTTGGTGATGCGTATGCTGCGCGATTTGAAATTATATTACCCCTCAGGAAGTCCCTAACCATGAACTACAGCGCGGCTGAGAGCAAGTAATGAGAACTCAACAACTATTAATGTTCTTGATGCAGTTGAACACGAGTCACGTCACAGTGAAAACTAAATATTAAATCATGGATTGGATTCAAGAAAACAAATTCGTCAGTGGGCTGTTAGGAATAACCATCTTGTTTGCTGGCGCTATCTTTTATCATGGCTACTCAGAAGGAGATGAATTCGAAGCTAATATGGCACAATATGGTCAGCTCAAGAGCAGATACACCACATTAGTTAATGCCAAGCCATATCCTAACCAAGCAAATTTGAGTGCCCGAGAAGAAAATATTCTTGAGTATGAGGCGGTGATTGAAGAAGTGCGCGACGCATTTTTTGAATATAAGCCAGAGAAATTGGCAAGGCTGACTCCAGGAGAATTCAGCGATGCGAGGATTAAAATGCAGACTGAATTACGCGAGGCCTATGACAAGGCTGGCACGCTTTTACCTGAAAATTTTGAGTTTGGTTTTGAAAAGTATGCCTCTGTTCAGGCGGCTCCCCATGCAACCAAAAAGTTAAATTTTCAGCTTGGAGCTATACAATGGTTGCTTGAAAAATTAGCCGAAAATAAGCCGAAAGCGGTTTTGAATTTAAAGCGTGAACTGCTCTCTGTTGAACAAGGCCCTCCACCAGCTCCTGACAGAAAGAAAAACGCGCGAAGCCGCGCCAATAAGGTGAAAAGCGCTGCCGAGCAGCAAATTTTAGAAACGATGCCTGTTGAGCTGACGTTTTCTTGTAGTGAATTATCAATGCGTAATTTCTTACGGGCTATGGCAAATTCAAAAGAGTATTTGTATGCAATCCGAGCGATACGTATTCGCAATGAAAATCAAAATGCCCCAGGCCCTAAAGATGCTGATTTTCAAGTTAAGAAAAAAAATGCGGATGCCACAGAATTCAATGATTTTGAGCGAAATGATGTTTTTGACGGATTCGTGGTTCCTTCCGAGGCGCTTGAAGAAGATGAAGTAGTCGTCGATGGCGAAGGAAGAGTGGTTCAGGTTGATGTTCCGGTGAGACCAGAATTAAATGATGAACACATTCTGAAGCAGGTAATGGGTAAGGAAAACCTCATTATACACATCAAATTTGATATCCTCTTAATGAAAGGGCAAAAGCCTTCAGACACAAAAAGTGACACACGTGTCAACGGTCGGCCAAAAGCACCGTAATACTCCTAACTTCTAATTTTAATTTTGTTACAACATGTCTTGGTTATCTGACAACTACGAAAAGGTTACTCTTGGGGCTGCAGTCGCTGCGTTACTGGCGCTTGGCTACATAAGCTTAAAAAATAAAGGTGATCAGACCAATGCCTTTATTCTGCCGACACCGCGACCAAACAATGAAGTCGAGGCAAAAGGCTTGCCCGCAATCGACAAAGCTAAAGTTTCCGTTTACATGGAACACAAAATCAATCAAGCGGATCTAGATGGTCGGAAGGTTGATTTGTTTACTGGTATTGTTTTGTTTTCGCAGCGTGATGATCCAAGCAACCCTGTAGACCTCTTGAAGAGCGAGCCAGTTCATGCTGGTATACCAAACACATGGTGGATGGATAATGCGCTTGATCCGGGTTATGGCAATGCACCTGATCGCGATCCAGACGCCGATGGGTTTTCTAATCGGGAGGAATTTGAAGCTGAGACTGACCCAAATGCATCAGATGATTATCCAGAGCCTGTCACCAAGCTTGCAGCGCGCTCTGTTTACACATCACAAGTGCATCTTAAGCCAAGAGTCGCTGTTGGGGCGGGTAGGGAATCCTTTTTCAACCTTGAAAACAAAGTAAAAGGGCCTTTGAACAAGACGGCTGTTCCCGTCAAAATTGACAATATTATAGAGTTCAAAAAAGCTTTGATGCAGCGACGCTTTAAATTTGTTGATCTTGATAAAAGGCGCAACGCTAATGGAGTGGTTGATACCATCTGGATTGTTGAAGATCTCCAGCCCAACAAGGTGGGGACTCAATACCGTTTTGACAAGAGAGGAGATCTAGATGGGCATCCGAAACGATCTCTTGGAATTATGGACAGTCGAGCCACGCTTGTGCTTAATGCGTTGAATCAAGATAATGAGTCCTTTGAGATAGACGAAAACACCCGCTTTTGTCTTCCATATGATCCCAATGCCAAGATAAAACCCTATCTCATCAAATTCATAGATATTGATGAGAAAATCATTATTGTAGAATACTTAGATAAACAAGGCAATAAAATGGAGCATGTTATGCCGTTTGCGAAGTAGATCAAATGGCTATGGGGCTATTCGAAAAACAGCATCTGACCCCATCCTTAATATTGAAATAATTAAAAATATCCTTCACACATAGTGCAATAAATGTTCGAATTATAACTTAATCATGAATAGCAAACTCACCCGCCCATACATTCAAGATTTGCGTAACAATTTTCCTGCGACCAAAGCAAGCAAGGTAAATAAGCAATTTCATCTCCACTGTTGCGTTATCACTGGCATAGCTCTGACAGCGAGTTCATTATGTGCTCAAAACATTGGGGGTAACCCATCAAGCATTGCGCAACGCGAGATTGCCCGCCGTGCTAATTTGGTTGTCGATGCTGACAAGGCACTTGAATTAGGAAGGGCAGCTTACGCCAAAAGTCAATATCAGGAGGCGGTAAAGCAATATCAAATAGCCCTGCGAAACTTACCCTCGGGACCAGCGTTGGCTGACCGACGTAAGAGTTACAACCTTCACTTAGGAGATGCTTCAGCGGCATTGGCTCAGGAGTATCGCCGTGTAGGCAGAATGGACGAGGCTCGCGCTATGCTGGACGGAGTTTTAGCACAGGACCCTGAAAATAAAGGAGCCAAGGAACAGCTGGCATATTTGGATGATCCCATCAGGACTAATCCGGCTTTGACCTTTGATCACACTCAAAACGTTGATCAAGTTCGTCGTAATTTATACACAGGCGAAGGTTACTACAATCTTGGTAAATACGATGAGGCTGAGGCGGAATTCAAAAAAGTATTACAAATTGATTCCTATAACAAGGCGGCACGCCGTTGGCTTGAGAGAATTGCAGCCACGAAATCTGATTATTACCGCGCTGCATACGATCAAACTCGCGCGGAGTTGCTCAAGGAGGTTGACAAAGCCTGGGAAACTACAGTTCCCCCTGAATTGCCTGACTTTGGTCCTGGCCAGGGTTTATCGACGCAGACTACAGGAGTCGAATACATACAACAAAAACTCAAAAACATCATCCTTCCTGATGTAGATTTTACTGATGTTACCGTGAATGAAGCGCTTGAGCAGCTGCGGCTGAATGTTGTGGAATTTGATTATGAACCTGACGAAAGCAAGAAAGGTATCAACTTCATCATACGTGATCCCAAGCTAATATCTGACAATTCTGACCAAGATGATGTCGAAGATGCCCTAGGGGTAGGTGCTGTAGCTCAAACCGAAGAGAATATCGGTAACATTAAAATTGATTCACTGCAGTTGCAGAATGTGCCACTGGGCAAAGTATTGCAGTTTATTTGCGATAAGACTCGGCTGCGCACCAAGATAGACGAGTTTGCCGTCATTTTGCTGCCCGTAGGAGCGCTTGAGGTGGATGATCTTTATACCCGCACCTACACTGTGCCTCCTGATTTTATATCTAGAATTTCACAAGGTTCAGGCGGTGGTGGAGCTGTTGATGATGACCCTTTCGCAGATAGTGGAGATGATGATGCAGGAGCACTTGGTGCGCGCGCTAGCGCGCAAACTTTGCTCAAGGATAACGGCATTTCATTTCCAGAGGAAGCATTTGCTAACTACATTGCGTCAACCAGTACTCTTGTTGTTTATAACACGCTTAACAATCTCGACCTCATTGATGACCTTGTTGCGGTGATTCGCAAAGATGGACCTCGGCAAGTTAGAATCATGACGAAATTTATTGAAGTAGCCCAAGAAAATACGGATGAGTTAGGATTCGACTGGGTCCTTGGTGGCACGATCGGCCTGGGCACCGCTGGAAGCAATTCCGAATACCGTTTAGGTGCTGGGACAACTGGTAATGGTGTTCCGCGTAACAACAGTGATCTGGGCAATCCTAGCGTTACATCAGGTACTACGGCATCTAACATTGCAACTGCAGGCCTCCGCAGTGGTGATTATGCTAACACTCGCAACTCGATAAGCTCCATCATTAACAATCCTACTAGAAGTAACCAAGTCAACAATGTTGCGCCTGGAATTTTATCGATCACCGGTTTGTTTAGTGATCATCAAGCGCAAGTGATCATGCGGGGCCTCGCCCAAAAGAAAGGCACCGATGTTATGACAGCACCGAGCATTCTCGCCAAAAGTGGTGATTCAGCAACAATCGAAGTAGTTCGCGAGTTTATATACCCAACGGAATACGAACCACCAGAGCTTCCTCAGTCTATTGGTGGTGGTATCGGTGGTGGTGATGACGCTGGTGGAGGTGCAGTAGAAATTTTCCCTGTCACACCCGCAACGCCGACTGGTTTTGAGACCCGCAACACAGGGATTACTCTCGAAATCGAGCCGACCATAGGAGAGAACAATTACGCGATTGACTTGAGGTTTGCGCCAGAATTGGTCGAATTCGAAGGCTTCATAAATTATGGGTCTCCTATCCAGACATTAGGTCAGGATGTCTTGGGTAATCCAGTAAGTATCACCATCACAGAAAACCGTATCGAAATGCCTATTTTCGCTACACGCAGAGTTAACACTGGACTAACAATTTATGACGGTTACACCGTAGCAGTTGGTGGTCTAATGCGTGAAGATGTTCAAAATGTCGAAGACAGCGTGCCTATATTGGGTGATCTGCCAATAATAGGTCGCTTATTCCGATCTAAGGCAGAAAGTCGAACTAAGAGTAACTTAATTATATTTGTTACAGCGGAGATAATCGATGCAGCTGGATCTCGAATCAATCAGCCCACTAGTGGAGCTCCGGGTGCTGGTGGGACCGCGCCTCAAGGCGTTGTTTTACCTGACGGTGGTGATGGTTTATTGCCCTCACGATAGGGGCGAATCAAGCACCCAACCAAGGAGCTTCTCCAGCAAAAAGGGCCACTTTATCAAGGCTCTCTGTCGTCTAAAGACACAGGGAGCTTTTTATTATCAATAATCACTCGTTTTACTGTTTATGCGTAACGAATGGTTCTTGCCAGTGGGGTCGTCGATCCCAAGCAATTGTTTACATAATCTGCTCAACTAAATTTTAAGGGGGGTGCTTAAGGTTTGTATGGGGATTGGTATTTTGTGATAAGAACCCACCATGAAATCTAAGCTGACTACGATTGGGCTCACAGGTGGCATAGCTACTGGTAAATCCACTTGCTGTAGCATCCTGCGTGAGCTATGCCCTGCAACTGTGGTGTTCGATGCTGATGCTTGTGTTGCCCGATTGTATGCAGATGCCGAGATCATTGAGCAAATTGGCCGCTATTTTGGTGATGCGGTATTTAACGATGATGGCAGCGTTAACAAAGCTTGGCTAAGATCAAGGGCTTTCTCCGACGCGAACGCGCAACATTTTCTTGAGCAGGTATTTCACCCAAGAGTTCGCAAGGAATGTCTTGCATTATTGAACTTAGAGGCTAAGAATCACGCATCGCGCCTCTTCGTTGCGGATATCCCACTCCTGTTTGAGAATGGATTTGATTTTGGTCAATCAGTCAATTTACTGGTAGCTACTGGTAGAAAAACCCAGATTGACCGCCTCAAAAAACGTAACGATTGGGATGATGTCATGGTGGAAGCAGTGCTTTCAGCCCAGATGCCTATCGATGCTAAGTTAAACTTGGCTGACATAGTCTTCTGGAACGAAGGTTCCGAGCAGGTGCTCAGAAACCAATGTCATCGTTTCTTGCAGTCGCTGACCGATATTCAATCGATTTGATTCATTGTTTTGATCAATCGCGTTGACCAACAAGCCTCAAAAAAATAACTTATAGGCATAGCTCTATGAACAACCGCAAGACAAGCTCTTGTCACCATTGATACTTTCCCATGAACGACGAACATGACGCAAACGAACCTACAGTAGATGCATTGGGTGCTTCTGATGATGCCCTAGTTTCGCAACCTACGGATCAAAAGGATACAGCTGTGGCCGAGAATGAGGGTTCTAAAAAGGAACAGCCAGAACAAGAAGAAGCAGTAGAAGTTAAGGAGGAGCGCCCGCCGCTGCCTCCTCTTCCTGAATCTATTAGTATTAATGAATTTCGCGAGAAGCCTTTGTCGGAAATTTATTCGATGCTTGAAGTGCTCCCAGTGAAGATTCCAGCTAAAGCTTCTAAAAGCCAATTGGTCTTTGATCTGGTGTCCTTCTATGCCAAAGAAGGTGTGGTTGTGGAGGGTGAGGGAGTGCTGGAGCAGGCGAAGGACAATTACGCCATGCTTCGTGACCCAGTTAAAAGCTTCAAAACCTCACCAGATGACCTTTATCTCAACGGAAATCTCATCCGTGAGCATGGTTTGGTTGTAGGTCAGAAGATCAAAGCACGATTATGTGCTCCTCGTGGTCGCGATAAATATATCTCGGTAAGTGAAGTCATTGAAATTGAGGGGGCGCCTACATCAGAGTATCACAAGCCGAAGAATTTTGATCATTTGACGGCAATGTTTCCCGATCAGCGTATTATGCTGGAAAATACTGAAACAGGGATGTCTCCCAGGGTGCTTGATATTGTAGCTCCATTAGGTAAAGGTCAGCGTGGTTTAATTGTGGCGCCGCCACGTGGAGGTAAAACGATTATTCTCAAGCAGATTGCTCAGTCGATTCAGCTCAATCACCCTGAGGTAGTTCTTATTATCCTCTTGCTTGATGAGCGTCCTGAGGAGGTGACCGATTTTGAAGAAACGGTCGATGCAGAGGTGTTTAGCTCAACCTTTGATGAGCCGGCTAAACGCCATGCCCAAGTTTCGGACCTAGTTATGGAACGCGCCAAGCGTCTGGTCGAGCTTGGTAAGGATGTTGTGCTCTTGCTCGATAGTCTCACCCGTTTGGCACGTGGCCACAATAACTCGCAGCGTGGTGGAGGACCCATCGGCTCCGGTGGTCTGAGTCCGGCGGCGCTTCAGCAAAGCCGTAAGTTTTTCGGTGCTGCTCGTAACTGTGAGGAAGGCGGAAGTTTGACTATTCTCGCAACAGCCTTGGTAGAAACTGAGAGTAAAATGGATGACGTCATTTTTGAGGAGTTCAAGGGAACCGGTAATATGGAAGTTAGGCTCGATCGTGAGCTAGCTGAGCAGCGTATCTACCCAGCTATTCATATCCCACAGAGTGGAACTCGAAATGACGATCGGCTCTATCATCCTGACGAAATGGCAAAAGTGCTTGAGATTCGTCGTCAATTGGCGTCTTTGCCGGTTGGGGAAGCAATCGAAACCTTGCTCAAAAATCTGTCCAGGACAAGCAATAACACCGAGCTATTACTTTCCGGCCTCAGTATTGGACGTTAACATACGGCGAAGAAAATGACATGGAAGTCGGATCTTATTTTTTAATTTTTAATGGACTCCAGACAAGTAACAATATTCAATATAATGATAATCATTAATTTACCTACACATTTATGAAAATATTCGCATTATTGCAATCCAACGTGGCACTCCTGGCAGTATGCCTGCTTTCTTCTATTTTCTTCACCAGTTGCGGTGGTGGTGGTGGTGGTGGCGATGGTGGTGGCGCAAAAAACAATGACACAGCTCCGGACACGCTGGACGGCCTGCAGTTGTTCTTCGTAGATGCTGTGCCTGCTTCATTCCAGTTTGCAAAGGTCGGAGGCGATGCCAACGCAGGAGGTGAGACAGGGTTTTCTAACAGTATACTTGGGGGTGGTGGTGATGGAGCGACTACAACCATTGTGAATGAATTTGGGGGTGAGGAGCTTTTCGATCTATTTGAGAACATGACGAATATCACTTATACGTATACCAAAACAGGCACCAATACAGGTCGGATTGTCATCAACAGCCAGACCACTAGTAATGATACAGGAAACAATGATATTTTTGCTGTGGAATCTGCTTTGGGTAGTGATGTTGACTTTACGATGAATGTTGTTTTTGGATCGTCGGGTGGTTTTATTGGCGAAATTGCCATTGATTATGTTGATGTTCCGGTTGAGGCCGATCCTCCTACGATATCGTATGTTCTTACTTCTAATAATTCTACTGTGAGCTTGCAGCTCCAGGGAGGGGGAGCCGTTCCGGTAGGATACGATGAAGATGATGCGGCGGGGGTCGTCAAAGTAACTCCCCCGCAATTATATCCGCTCAAGTTTTCAGATGCAGCAAATCCACTGGAGATGACGTTCACCTCTGGCATTACGCCTGAGATATACAAGACATTGGGGGTTACTTCGGATGATCAGGGGTTTGGCTTCCTAGCCCTTGACCAAGGAGTAACTGGTCTGCGAACTACAGAAATAGTAGGAACCCTCGATGAGCCTGGCGATCCGGCCCCTGATGACATTATCACTGATGTTGGCTCTGTTCCATATGCTTGGTTTGGTGCTGATGTGACGGGATCGGACACCATTGCGGAGCTTCGCCTGGACTTGCCTACCGGGACGGAAGTATACCGCTTCGCATTTACCAGTATTGAGGAAGGGACCTTTACGAGAACAACTCCGGCCGATGGCGAATCTGGCACCTTCAATTTTCCCAATGCTGACCAGCCATAATGGACAAAGAGTTGTCCTCTAAAATCCACAGCTCGGGTTTCATCGGTAATTTCCTAGTTTGGGGCGTGTGTTTCGTTCTCAGTGGCTGTGGTGTGCACATCAAAACCGTTGATTTAATCAACAAGACTAGTTCGGATCTTAGGGATGTTGCTGATCGGTCCACTGCTCAGGGGAATTCCATTGGCTGGAACGAAGCTGCAGAGCTACTACTAAAAAGAAACCCCCAGATATTACGGGCTAAACTTCAGCAAGCCAGATTGAAGAAGGAGAGAAAGGGGTATTGGAAAAATTATGTTCCTGGTATCAGGGCTAGTGCCAGTCTTGCCAAAAATATCGGCCAATTTGACGACCTAAAGCTGAGTGACTTTAATGTCTATGCTTTTCTCAATTTACGTGTGCCTAACCCCATCACGATTCGGGGTGAGTTATTGGCTCTAAGTTTATCGGAATATCGTTCAGCAAGGTCTTATGAACTCATTAAAAGACAAAAATTAGCAGCGTTATATCGTGAATTTTTAAGTTATGAGGAATTTCGGCTGACCTATGAGAATGGCATGGATGCACTCGATGATGGCGTGGAAATGTCAAGTGCCTCTGAATTGATAACGAGAATCCGGAAGGCAAATGAGACATCAGCGCAAAGGATGCGTTTAAGAAAGTCGATGAATCAAATTAGTTTTCGGGTAAGTCAGATGCTTCAAGTTACCGATTACAAGATTCGTCCCCAGGTTGAAAAGCTTCCTAACATCGACTACAGCAAAAATTATAGCCGCCTCGAAAGTAGTGATAACTATGGCCGTTTGGCTCTTCAGATTCTTGCCGCAGACCTGGAAGCGGCAGGATTGAAACATCGAAGCGTTCGGCTAGCAAGATGGCCGCGCATTAATTTGGGAGCCTCAGCTCCGCAAGTTTATTCATCTGATGCAAATGCAGATTTTGATATCGATTCCGTAAGGCTCTTTGGCGGGCTTACCAAGGGTTTTGATGTTTTTGATAATAAGGAAGATCGCTTGGAGTTATCTAAGAAAGATTATGAACAGGTCAAATCAGACGCGCATTATCGGGTTGTCAGTGAGCGGGAGACTTTACGTCAATCATTGAAGCAATACAGCGAACTATTAAAGAAAAAACGGTCCCTTGAGATAGCTTGGCAATTGAATAGGGATTTGATAGAGTCGGGTATTGCTGCCGAACGAATGGTGCAGGCAATTGAAAAACAGCAACAGATATCGCGTCAATTAAAGTCGATTAACAGGAGTATCAATAATCAGGAATTAGAATTTTGGATTTGGGATGAGCGTGCTTGGAAATAAATTGTTAGCATTGTCACTTTTGTTGACAACTCTGGCTTGGTCGGATGAGTTGGACTTGGCGTCTTTTAAAGAAGTGGATATGCTTTGGCTAGGTAGTGCTAGTGGCTTGCTCACACCGTTGGCTGAGGAGCTCGTGCTGGCAGCATCTGGCAGCGGTGAAATCGAGTTTTTCAAGAAAGACGGTGAACAGGTAAAAGCTCGCGAGCTATGGGCACTTATGGATCGTGACAGACTTGTGCAGAAGGAGAATGGCTTTACTTTGGCGGAGAAAGAGCTGCGGTACCAATTGAGTGACTTGGATGAAAAATACAAAAGTGAAGCCAAGAAAAACCGGGAGCTTGTCAAGAAATTAGAAGAGCAGATAAGAGAATTGGTTTTATCTAGAAAGCTTCCTGATGCCAGGGGGATGGGCAAAGAGATAGATGAAGCAATAGCTTCATTCAGGAAGGATGTCGAGGAAGCGCAGCACAAACATGAGATGAGTTACAGTGCTGAAAAGTTGGATCTTGAGAAAGAGAAGGCGCGTCTGGCATTGAGTAAAAAGCGTCTTGAGCTTCATGCATTTCGTGAGGAAAAGCAGTTTGAGGCAAGTGTCAGTGGTCGCCTTGAGTATCTACTTCCTGAGGTGCGTTTTCTGCAGGGTAATGATAGAAAGGCAAAATTCAAGGTGGGCGATCAGATTGCGATCATTCGTGATGATACACAGATGCTCGTCGTGATACCGCAGGCATCATTTCCTGTGACGCTCAACAAGAATAAGAGCTATTTGGCACGCGTGAGTGCTGAGTCGGGAACTTCCTTTACAGCGCACTATCATGACAAAATCACGCTCCAGGAGAGCGGAAAGCTGATTGGCTACTATCGTTTTAAAGTGCGTGATGTTGATTTGTCATCGGCTCGACCCGGGTCGGGGCAAAAGGTGATCGCCAATATCTCGGAAATCTTTAAGCAAAAAGTATATATCGTCCCTAAATCTGACCTCTTGCAGCACGACGCACACCTAGTACAGGAATTGGGCTGGACAGGTGCGGTGCTCAGCCTGTGGCCGGATTGTGAGGTTTTATCAGAAGGGGTGGGGGCGTTGGCTATCGCAGAGAATCGAGGCAAGAAGACCATGAATAAAAAGGATGAAGATTGAACTCAACAAGGTGAGTTTTCGTTATCCGGGAATGGGCGATGACTTGTTTCACCGATTTGACTTTTCTGCAAAGCCAGGCATTACCCTACTTAAAGGCTATTCGGGTTGTGGTAAAAGCACGTTATTGAGACTGATCGCGGGATATTTGAAGCCGTGGGAGGGGGAGCTATTGACGTCCTCGCCGCATCGGGTTGGTTCAAATCGTTATTTGATGGAAGAAGTGGGCTTTGTTTTTCAACAGATGAATCTGCTGCCCCTGGCTTCGCTGAATCGAAACATCAAGCTTTCAGGTGTGAACAGTGACGCGGGCAGAGGGATTGAGTTGATGAAGTTGTTTGGCTTGGAGCAGATCGCGAATCATCGGCCGTGTGATTTGTCTGGTGGTCAAATTCAGCGAGGCGCCATTGCCCGTGCCTTAGCAAAGGGACCATCCATCGTGCTGCTCGATGAGCCGACTTCTGGTTTGGATGATCTCAATACAACGATTATCTCGAATGCACTGACTGATTTGTTACCGGAAAGCTCTGTCTGCCTAATAGCAACGCACGATCAACGATTACACGATATCGCGGATGAAATACTGGATTTCAATAAATACCTACCTCTGGAAGAACATCTTCAATCGTTGGCTTGAATCACCATTGGCACCGCTGTCCAAGGTTATCCTGTGCTTTCTTTTGTCACTGTTATCTTTCATTGTGATTGGGCTTCTCAAAAATGCAGAGGAAGTATTAGAGGAGCAATTCAATAAGAGGGAAGTACTGACCTCAGTAGTGGCGATTCAAGACATGAGCCGGCAGGACCAGATTGTAAAACTGGATAAATCGCTGTATAGGGAGGCGTTGTTCCAAAAAATTAGCCCCGATAGCGAACTGAATTATTTTCGTAGGGCGGGTATCGCTGTCCGTGATTCACAAGGGAAACATTATCCGACCGTCGTATGTTTTTCTGAGCCAACATTCTGGCAGGAAGAATGGGGTGAATTTGAGCGTCCCAAAGTCTACTTTTTCTGTGATGACACGGATGCTCCTCTGGGTGATATGGAAATTCGAGATTTTAAATTCCAACCTAAGCGTCTACCAAAAGTGCCACTGCTCTCAACCTTGACCAAAGGCAAGGGGGTCATTCTTGTTCCCTATCCGTTGGGGAGGATGTTGCTAGAAAGTGGTTTTGCAGAGATGGTTGTATTTCGTTTCAATGATATAGAAACGATGAAATCCACGCACAAGAAACTGGAGGCGTATTGCGCGACAGAGAATTTGAACTACTCCGTGTTTTCGGCACTGCCACTGCTGAAGCAACTTGAGATGTTTTCTAAAATGCAAACGTATGTCCGGAGTGGTCTAGCATTACTCATCATCATTATCACAGCGATCGTTCTGGGTAACCAGTCACTGTTGGAGTTCCGTGAACAACAGTATCAGTTTGCCTTGTTGAGAAGTTTCGGGTCGCCACTTCCTCTGATTATGTTGGCTGAACTTGTGGAAAAAGTTCTACTATCCTTTTTGGGGGTTTGGTTGGCATACATGAGCTTGGAGTCAGTGACAATGATTGTCAGAGGTTTTGGTGCTGATTTTGCAATGGTTGATATTAAGGTGGGTGCTGAGGATGTCAGGTTAATATTAATGGGGGTTTTCAGTGGCGTGTTATCGTCTTGGTGCTTATTAGTCATGATAGCCAGGAAACCAGTGGGGTTGATCTTGTCTTGAGCGTGGACTTGATTTGCAGTGATACGAGCTTGCAAAAGATAAGGCGTGTTTTCCAGCAAGGGGACTTACCGATACTACGATAAACAGGGAGATAGCTTGCGTTATGTAGTGTCCCTGTGTATTCCAAATGTATATTACTAGTGAGGTAAGTTGGCCATTCCACCTGATGGCTGGGTTTTTCCCAGGGTATTATAATACGGATAAAGACACATGATTGATACTAAGAAAGAATTGGTCTCATTTCTCGGCCAGTGCACACATAAGGGAAAGCCTGTGGTATGTGCAGTGGATACGGAGGCGGACAGCTTGCATAGGTATAGTGAGAGTTTGTGTCTGGTGCAGTTCAGTGATGGTAAACAGCATGTGTTAATCGATCCTTTGGCGATTAAGGATCTAACCCCCTTACGTGACTATTTGCAGGATTCCACCTGCTGGATGCATGGTGCGGATTATGACATGCATATGCTCAAAACGAATCTAAATGTGATTCCCCCCACGGTGTTTGATACTCAAATTGGTGCCCGTTTGCTTGGGGTGAGGAAGTTTGGCTACGGTGACCTTGTTTCCCATTACATGGATGTGCAGCTTGAGAAAACCTCTCAAAAAGCAGACTGGGCAAAGCGGCCGCTGACTCCGGTGATGGAGGATTACGCGCTCAATGATGTCGTCTACTTGCTCCCGATGGCTGAATTGATTGTGGCCGAGCTGCATGAGGCGGGACGCTATGAGTGGTTTGTGGAGAGTTGCCAGGCCGCGCAGCGCAAGGCCGAGGAGAAGAAAGCCGAGAAGGAGGATAGGTGGCGCATCAAAGGAAGTGGCAAATTGACTCCCCAAGGGCTCAATTATCTCCGCTCACTGTGGTTGTGGCGTGATGCAGAGGCAGCCTCATGGGACCGCCCCTCGTTTATGGTGACTGGGAATAAACAATTGCTGACATGGGTTGCTGATTTGGTCGCTGGTAATAAGCCCATCTTGCCGCGCCACTATCGTAACAGCAGAATCAAGAACTTTGAAAAGGCGGTGGCACAGGCCCAGAGCGTTGACGAGGCTGACATGCCGCAGCGTATCAAAGGTAAGCGCCGCCGTAAGGAGCCACAGTTTGAAGCGCGACTTGATGAATTGATCGCAAAGCGGGATAAGGTTGCCGAGGAGCTAGATATCGACAGCTCGCTCATTGCTCCACGAGCTATTCTTGAAGCCCTCGCGGGTAAGCATGATGGAGCCGTGGACTTATTGCTCAATTGGCAGAGAAATCTGCTTGGATTAGAGCATTAAAAAAGTTAGCTTCTTCCTGATTAATTTTAATTCATGACTGACACATCAGAAAAACACATGCTTCGCTTTGGTTGCCCTGAGTGTGATAAACGTCTTGTTGTTGATCCGTCACTGGCTGGAAAAGAGGGGCCCTGCCCCTCATGTGGTGAGGTCATTATCGCGCCACCCATCGCCGCCACCACGAGGCTGGTTGCAAAGGCAGGGGCCCCTGTTGCGATTAAGCCTCGAGAGATTGGGAGAAAGGGAGCAGGCATGGCCTCAGAACCATCGAGTGTATCCGCTGCGGAGAGCACAACTCAAGATCGTAGAAGAGGACGTAAGCGCTCGGGCATTGTCGCACCAGGTCATGGTAATGCCGCAGATGCTGGAGCTGATATTTCTGCAGCCATTCCTGCTGCTAACAAAGGGGCTATTTCTGGGTCTCGTAAAATCAGTGCAGATACAAGTGTTTCGCAAAAATCGGCCCAAGCAAACGATGTTAAAACATTGATGCTGATGGTTTTGATAACCTGCATTGTAGTCTGTATTGCATTGGGTGTATACTACTACATGACTATTGTTGAGTGAGCTATTGAAGCGTGTGCATTCGTGCTCCGAAAACTCATTTGAATGCAGAAAAGTCGGCTTAACTAAGTGGCAGAAAAAAACTGCATAAATAGGCGAAAGAAACTTGTCTAGAGGGTCTAAATTTCAGACATTTTGTCTGCCTATGTCTGATATCCCTGATGAGCCAAATGACGTCCCTGAAACTGACGCTGAAAACGTAGAAACTAATGTCTCTGACGCCCAAGAATATGGGGCTTCGCAGATTGACAAGCTAGAGGGGCTTGAGGCTGTGCGTAAGCGCCCAGGCATGTACATTGGCGATCCTGATGTGCGTGGTTTGCACCATTGCGTTTTTGAGGTGCTGGATAACTCTATCGACGAGCATCTTGCTGGATATTGTGAGACGATCAAAATCGGCCTTCATGTTGATGGCTCGGTATCTATCGCTGACGATGGCCGAGGTATTCCGGTCGAGGTACACCCCAAGTTTGGAATTCCTGCTGTTGAGTTGGTGCTGACGAGCCTTCATGCAGGTGGTAAATTTGGGCAAGGTGCTTACAAGTATTCAGGTGGTCTGCACGGTGTTGGTGCGAAGTGCGTAAACGCCCTTTCCGATTGGTTCAAAGCAGAGGTCAGTCGAGAAGGGAAGGTACACGCTATTACGTTTGAGCGCGGTAAAACGGTCAAGCCCCTTGAGGTCATTGGTGAAGTTGATCCTGCCCATACGGGAACTAAGGTGAGCTTCTTCCCAGATGCTACCATTTTCACTGATACGATTGAGTTTGAGTTTGCTCGTTTGTCGACTCGTCTGCGGGAACTTGCTTTCCTCAACCCTGGCTTGATTATTGAGCTGGAAGATGAACGCCCTGAGAGTGCCCAGAAAGAGCGTTTTTACTACGCCAAAGGAATTGAAGAATTTGTTGCTCAGCTGGGCGAAAACAAAACACTGGTTCATGACGAGCCGGTGATCATCAAAGGTAAGCGCAAGATCGAAGTAGATTACGACGGTAAGATTGCCAAAGATGACGTGTTTGCTGATGTGGTATTCCAATACAACGATAGCTACCAGGATAACATTCTTTGCTTTGCTAACTCTATTCCCAATGCGGATGGGGGAACGCACCTCACTGGATTCCGTGGTGCATTGACGCGATCGATCAATCAATACGCTAAGGCCAATAAGATTCTCAAGGACAAGGATCCCGCGCTTTCTGGAGATGATGTTCGTGAGGGCATTATTTGTGTGCTCAGTGTCAAGATGCCTAATCCGCGCTTCAGTTCGCAAACAAAAGATAAGCTGGTTAATGCTGAGATTGAGGGTGTGGTAAGCTCAATTGTCTATGAGGGGCTTCAGGATTACTTTGACGAGAACCCAAACCTTGCCAAGACGATTATTGATAAGGCAGTCAATGCAGCCCGTGCTCGTGAGGCTGCTCGTAAAGCTCGTGAGACGGTTCGTAAGTCGGTGCTCTCGGGTGGCGGACTTCCTGGGAAGTTGGCTGACTGTTCAGAGCGTGATCCCGCTAAGTCAGAAATATACATTGTGGAGGGTGATTCCGCTGGTGGTTCTGCGAAGTCAGGTCGCAACCGTATCAACCAAGCTATTTTGCCGCTTCGTGGTAAGGTGATCAATGTCGAGAAGGCGCGCCTCCACAGGGCGCTGCAGAATAAGGAAATTCAAGCAATGATTACTGCTATCGGTGCTGGTATTGGTGATGGTGATCAAGAAGGCGCCTTTGATATCGAAAAAGTGCGTTATCACAAGGTCGTGATTATGACCGATGCGGATGTTGATGGTGCTCACATCAGGACACTCTTGCTGACCTTTTTCTGTCGCCACATGCCTGAGTTGGTTAAGGCAGGCTATCTCTACATCGCCCAGCCACCGCTCTATAAAGTGACCCGTAAGAAGCGTGAGGAATACCTCGCTGACGATGACGCCCTCAATGAGATCCTTATTAGTCTTGGATCAGAGGATGTGAAGCTGAAGCAATACGGCACCGAAAACTATGTCGATAGTGATCTGCTCAAGAGCGTACTTGATACCCTTGCCCAGCTTACCCGTTTCACATCGACTCTAGAAGGGCACGGTGGGGACTTTAGGAAGCTGCTAGAATTTGCCAAAGATGGTCACCTATCGGAATACATGGTGCGTGTGCGTATTGGTAACGAGGAGGAAACACATTATTTTGATACCGAAAAAGAGCTGCTAGTCTTTGCTCAAGAGAACAGAGATCTAAGGTTGTTTGACGAGGAGCTTGGTGAGGATGAGCTCGCTGAATACAAGGATAAGTATCAAGGGGTCCAAAGACGTGCGGTCAAACGTGAACTGCACGAGTCCGCTGCAATTGCTAAAATACTGGCTCGGTTGAATGAGTTTGGTCTGCAGACCGATCCATTCTTCTCTGAAGATAAGCCTGTCTATGAACTTATCGAGGGAGATGCTGACAGCCGTGAGGCGCTGCCTGTCTTTAACCTCTTTGAGATTCTCGACCGAGTGCTCGAAATTGGCCGCAAAGGAATGCGCATCCAACGATTCAAAGGACTTGGGGAGATGAACGCCAAAGAGCTTTTCACCACTACTATGGATCCGGAAAGACGGCAGTTTCTCAAGGTTCGTCTCGATGAGGAAAACTCAATCGAGGCCGATAAGATGTTCGATGTCCTGATGGGCGATATTGTCGAACCACGTAAACGCTTCATTGAGGATAACGCTCTCAATGTGCAAAACCTGGATGTCTAACCTATCAGCCAAACAAAACCCATCCTAGCGAACTAGACACCATTTAGCTTACCCATTTTCTACTGACCCATGTCCAACGAATCTACCAAATCTATCAACGTGGCGGACGAAATGTCCAAGTCCTTCTTGGACTACTCCATGTCTGTGATCATTTCACGTGCTCTGCCTGATATCCGAGACGGACTCAAGCCATCACAGCGTCGTGTTCTCTATGCGATGCACAACGACTTATCACTCTCACCTAGCAAGGCCCACTTGAAATGTGCCCGTATTGTGGGTGACACGATGGGTAAATATCACCCGCACGGTGACAGCTCTATCTACACTACCCTCGTCAACATGGCTCAGCCATGGACGATGCGTGAAACACTCATCGATGGGCAAGGAAACTTTGGTTCTGTTGAGGGGGATGCCGCTGCTGCGATGCGATACACGGAGGCCCGCCTGACGCACTTGGGCTCTTCGATGATGTCCGATCTTGAGAAAGAGACCGTCGATCTTCAACCAACCTACGATGAGACGAGGAATGAGCCAGTCGTTCTGCCTGCCGCCATACCAAACCTCCTTGTCAATGGAGGAACGGGTATTGCTGTCGGCATGGCCACCAATATACCTGCTCATAACCTAGGTGAGGTGATCGATGGCACCTGCGCACGTATTGATAACCCACAGCTTACTATCGATGAGCTGAAGCAATATATCAAGGGGCCGGACTTTGCCGGTAAGTGCGAAATTCGTGGATTTAAAGGTATCGATAGCTATTTCCACACAGGCCGTGGAAGCATTAAAATGCGTGGCACGATGGAGGTTGATGAGAAGGCTTCAGGAACATCCGTCATCACGATCACTGAGGTGCCTCACGGTGTGAACCGGGCGGTCCTACAGCAGCGTATTGCCGAGCTGGTTCGTGAGAAAGTATTGACCGAAATTTCTGGCATGCGCGATTTGTCCGACGAACAGACACGCATTGAGATTACCCTGAAGCGTGATGCTCGCCCCCAGGTCGTGGTGAATCAGATTTATAAGCTTACTTCGATGGAGACATCCTTTGGCGTCAATATGCTTGCCATTCACGAGCGCCGCCCCAAGCAGCTCTCAATTATGGATGCGCTCGATGCCTTCATTGAGCACCGCCGAGAGGTCATCATGCGTCGGACCCGCTTCTTGCTCAACAAAGCAGAAGACCGCGCCGAAAACCTAGAAGCATTCCTACTCGCACTTGGTCATCTTGATGACTTCATCCGCATTATCCGCGACTCCAAAAACCGCGACGAAGCTAGGGTGAAACTCAAAGCTTATACCTTCCCTGTAGAAACCGCCGAGAGCTTGGGTATTCTAATCCGCTCGCAGCCCAGTGTGCAGGACGACACCTATGTATTCACAGACCGTCAGGTTAATGCGATCCTCGAGCTTCGCCTCTACCAGCTCACTGGTATGGAGCAAGACAAGGTCAAGGTGGAGTATGATAGCATCTTGGAAGAGATCAAAGACTTCCTCGATATCCTCGCCCGTGAAGCACGTGTATTGGCCATCATTAAGGATGAGCTTCTTGAAATTAGAGAAAAGCATGCCACACCACGTCGCTGTCCTATTCTCCCTGATGAGGGTGAGATTGCCATTGAGGATCTTATTGCCAACGATGGAATGATCGTAACGCTATCAAATAAGGGCTATATCAAACGCACGCCATCTGCCGAATATCGTGTCCAAGCCCGAGGTGGTAAAGGCGTGCGCGGCATGGAAACACGGAACGCGAACCAGGCGGAAGACGATGAACAAGACTTTGTCGAACATCTATTCTCAGCTCAGGCACATGACTACCTGATGTTCTTCACTAACACTGGCCGAGTCTACGTGGAGCGAGTCTACGGTATACCAGAAGGCTCTCGTGCTTCCAAAGGTCGTAGCATTAAGAATCTACTCAACCTCCAGCCAGAGGAAAATATCGCGGCTACGCTACGCCTTGAGCGTAAGACGAATGAAGATGACGAGGATGTTACCTTCGGTGAAGAGAACGGCTATGTCTTATTTGCAACTCGCAGTGGTAAGGTGAAGAAGACAGGTCTGAGTAACTTCCGTAATTTCCGCAAAGATGGAATCATCGCGATCAAGCTTGATGAAGGAAACAGTCTGGTCGAAGTCAAATTGACTTCTGGTAAAGACGATATTTGTCTGGTTACTAGTGCTGGTTACTGTGTGCGCACCAGTGAGACCAACATCCGTGCTATGGGAAGACCATCTGCTGGTGTGGCAGGAGTGAAGCCTCGAGAAGGTGACTTCCTCGTGTCGCTCACGATTGTAAGTCCAGATGCTAAGCTGCTAGTTGCCAGCGAGAATGGTCTTGGTAAGCGCACAGCTTATGAAGAATACCTCTCTAAAGGTCGTGGCGGTAAAGGTATGAAAACGATGAACGTGACCGAGAAAACGGGTCAGGTTGTCGGTGCTCTCTCAGTGGCAGAGGAGGACGAATTGATGCTCATGACGAGTGATGGTCAGAGTATTCGTATTCGTTGTTCAGACGTGCGAGAGACTGGTCGTGCTGCGCAGGGCGTGAAGCTGGTGACCCTCAAGGGGGGAGAAAAGCTCCAGGACATTGCCCGCGTGATGCCCGACGACGAAGATACCTCTGAGGATTCTGAGGATTCCGAAGATGGGGATGCTCCAGAAGGTGGAGAGGCAGCTGCACAAGAAGCTGTGGACACATCTGAGGCCTCTGAGAAAGATGATACTGAGGGCTCAGGCGGAGAGGACTAGTGAATGCAGGAGTTATTGGATTTCGAGCAAGAGCGATTCGCTGACCGTGTTTTTCTCGGCTGGGATGCTCCGCTGCTTGAATCCGTAAAGCATTGGCTACTCGCTGATACTCGCCGCGATGTGTTGGCAAGCACGATGGTGGTCGTGCCAACCTCAAATAGCGGTAGAAGACTGCGCATGGCCTTATCTGAGGGAGGAGGTGTCATATCTCCTCACGTGGTGGTGCCCCATCGTTTGTTTGAGGTTCAAGGGGTTGCCAGCAAACAGGAGGGCTTGTGGGCTTGGGTGCAGGTGATTCAAGCGGCAGGGCTGGATCAGTTTCCGCATTTATTTCCCAATCATGATACTGCTGCTAAGGTTGGTTTTCATGAAGCATTAGCGCTAGCAAAGCAATTTATTCAACTTCGTGAGGAGCTTGCTGATGCCAATGCAAGCTTTCGAGATGCAGGCTATCATAGCATCGAAAAAGAGCGATGGGACGAGCTTAACGAGTTAGAGAGTCTGATGCTCAAGCAACTTGGCAAATGGAAGTTGCGTGATCCCATACTCACCAAACGCGACCAAGTATTGGCGCCGGATCTTCCGCCCGGAGTTGAGCGTATTGTAGTTGCCTGTGTGCCTGACCCGACACCTATGGCTATCCGAGCATTAAATTCATTACTCGCTCAGGGTCTGCCGATTCATATTTTAATACATGCTCCAGAAGCCGAAAAAGAGGAGTTTGATTCATGGGGGCTTCCTTGTGTAGATCACTGGTCAAAAAGAAATATTGAGGTGCCAGATTGGCAGCAAAGGCTCCATGTTGTGGACACAGCGGGTGATGCGGCGGAGTCCTGTGTCCAGATTTTGAGCGATCAGAACACAGCGGCAGACGATGCGGCGCTGGCTTTGTGTGATCCGAGCTTTGAGTCATCCTTGGAGAAGACATTTACGGAACGGGGCTGGTCCTTGTATAATCCTGAGGGCAGGGGATTGGCTGAGTCTGGGCTGGTTGGGCTATTACGTGCGATGCGTGATCTCGTGGGTAAAGAGGGCTCGTTTGAGGCTTTTCGTGATTTCGTGCGTTTGCCGGGCGCTGAGTTATTTTTGCCAGAGAAAGTTAACCGCTATTTTGCGGCTGAGCAGATGGATAAGCTTTATGTTGAACATTTGCCTGAGACGGTCAGTGATGCTAGGTTTTTGGCAGAATCAGATCAGCGCGAAATCATCCAGTCGGTAGCTTCTCATATCGACCTATTGAATGACCAGTTAGAGGCAAAAAAATTGGTGGCTTTATTGCGGCGCTGGTTGTCTGAGTGGTTGGGATATTGTGATCAAAAAGTGGCGAAGGCGGTTGAGCCAGGATTGGCGGAGGCGATTGATGCAATGGATCGGCTCGCAGCTCATGCTGATACAATTGCTGCTGATGAGGCATTTGAGATGCTTGCTGAATCTGTCCGCTCTGCGCGAGTTCCTTCAGAGCGAGGAGATACGGCGCTTGATCTGCAGGGGTGGCTCGAAATTTCCTATGATCCTGCTCATCATCTCATTCTTGCTGGCATGCACGAAGAGTGTGTTCCTGAAGGCAGCGCGGATGATTCCTTTTTGCCTGATACACTGAGAAATCAGCTAGGTTTGCGTGATATGCGTGCACGCTTTGCTCGTGATTCATTCATCTTGCAGACAGCAATCAGCTCAAGGACGAACGGCGGAAGAGTGGATGCTATAGTTTCTCGATTTAATCAGTCAGGTGAAGCGCGTAAACCATCACGCTTGCTGATGAGACAGAGTGGTCGGGAGCTGGCTGCGCTGGTCAGTCATTTGTTTAACGAATCAGCATCCCAGCCACGAAGTCGAGGGGCATGGCGCCGAGATTGGCAGCTTCAAGTGCCAGATCTAGAGAATCGTTATGTGGGTGACGAGAGGATTAATATCTCACCGTCAGCGATTAAGGATTATCTTGATTGCCCTTTCCGCTTTTACCTCAAGCGTATTGCCAAAATGAGGACATACGATGCCAATAAGCGAGAGATGGATGCTCTTGATTTTGGTAAGTTATGCCACCACGTTCTTGATGAATTTGGGGCAGATGAGGCCATGCGTAATTCCTCTGATGTTGCTGAGCTAGAAGATTACTTTGTAACGCGCTTGGATGTTGCTATGGAACAGCTTTTTGGCAAAAATTTATCGTTGCCCTTAATAGTGCAACTTGAGAGTGCTCGTGAGCGGTTGCGCGCTTTTGCCAGTATTCAGGCAGCGGATCGCGCCATGGGCTGGTGCATTGTGGAAACGGAATATCAAATAGGTAAGCACGGAGATGACTGGCAAATTGCTAATCATCCGGTAACGATGGCAATTGACCGAATCGATCGTCACGAAGATGGTAATCAATGGCGTGTTTGGGACTACAAGACATCGGGCAAGGCAAAGCACCCTAAAGAGGCGCATTTAAGACGATGGCGTGAGGAGCAGAATAGGCCACAGCTTGGCGAGCTATGTGACCTTTCAGGAAAACTATACGGCTGGGCTGAAGTACAGCTGCCGATGTATGCAGCCTTTACGCAGCAGCGCTTCAGTACGGGGGAATTACCCCAAGTAGGTTATATTAATTTACCCCGCGCAATCGGTGATGTTGCTTTCACCCCGTGGGCTCCCTTTGACGAATCATTGTTAGGGCATGCGATGAGTTGGGCAGAGGCGGCAGTTGTGAAAATTAAAGAGGGTGATTTTACCCAGGTTGCACAATACCCTTCCGGGCAGCGTGATTGGGATGAGTTTGCTGAGCTTGCTCCTGATGGTCTTGAATATGCCTTCGTCTGGCCTAAGACATCAGCACCGATAAAATAATCTTTGAATACGGCACTAAAAAAGTGCATGTTCTATCTCTATGCCACCTCATTCTGAAAACCAGAAAAAGCATGACCCGCATGAAATTGAGGGCGTCAAAAGTCGCCATGCTCGTGCTTCCAGCCTGAGATGGTGGAAAGTCATTCTCTTGATGGTTTTCTTGATGGTTCTGGGTGGCGTGCTCGCCCTGGTGCTGGTGCCCCACGCTGGCAAGGTCTATTACAAATTGGTTCGATTTCAGGCGCATAAAGAGCTCGCTAAGGAGGAGAAAGCTGAGGCTGGGCCCAAAGCAAAGGCTCTGGCTAGCCCTCCCAAGCCCAAGGAGCCTGTCATTCGGGCGCCGAGTGATTATACGATATCTTCAGGGGGCGATATTCGTAAGATGTCGCGCGGCATTCAGCTCAATACGATGATTAGTCTAGAAAAAGGTGGTCTAGCCTCGATTGAGCGTAATACGGATGAGAGTTTTAGTGCTCACTACGAACTGAAAATCAAGTTGCCAAAGGCGAGTGTTACTCTTGCAGAGCTAGAAAAAAACACCCCGATGCTTAAGTCGATACTACCAGGTCTGGAGGTGATGGTACCAAAGGCGAAGATCTCAGAGTTCTTCTTCCAGCTCTATGAAAATAAAGTAAAGCGACTCAAGCTGAAAACGACACAGCTCAATGAGCTCATGACTAGGCATAACTTTTATGATTGTGAGACCATTCTCAATCTCAAGCACCCAGATACGGGTCAACGTGTTATGCTGATGCAGGCTGAGATGGATGTAGTCTCTGACGGCTCTGATGGTGATCGGCTCCCCGTGATGCCAGATAAGATTGTCAACTCGACAAACTATCAGCCTTTAACGAGCTATGGATGGCGCAAAACGGGAAAGTCTCCCAACCCGCTGATTGCCGGATGGAAGAATAGGATACGAAAAGCAGACGCGGAAATTGCACGAGCAGATACGAAAGATGATCGCAGGGCATGGTTGAAATCACGGGTTTTAAAGATCAAGCGCGAGATCAAGGATATGGAATCCAGAAGCTTTCTTGTCGCCGATTATGACCCCTTTATTGTTATGCCTATTAACATGCTCACAGCCATTGGTAATTCTGAGGCTGTTCGGGTAGGGGACTATGCAGTGGTAATCTATGAAGGGAAGGTATATCCAACGATTGTTGGTGATGCGGGGCCCAGCTACAAGGTTGGCGAAGCCTCCTTGAGGTTTTGCAAACAAATTAATCCAAAGGCAGGCATTTATTCTCGCCCAGTCAGCGATTTGACCGTTACCTACCTTGTTTTTCCGGGTTCAAGGGATTCTTTTCGAGAGCCTGATTATAATACGTGGGAGAAGCGTTGTAAGTCATTACTCGCAGAGGTGGGGGGATTAGGCGAGGGAGTATTACTACACAGTTGGCAGTCGACTTTCCCGTCTGATATAAAATGAGGTGCGACCGATTGATTTCTGCAGGCAGAGTTAAATCGAAGGCTTGTCAATACCCACTCTCAGAGCATAACCTATGACCATGATTAAAATTTTATTTGTCGCGGTGGTTGCTTGCTTGATGCTCACATCATGCAGCCATTTCTTTAAACCAGAGGGGTGGCCACTGGAAATAGAAGCGGAGAGTCAAGCAGTGGTGCATATCAAGGAGCATGTGAAATTCACTGGCTCAGGTATCCGCTTGACTGAACACGAGAAAGCGCTGCTCACTTTTCTTGATAACGATGATAATATAGCGGCATCAGTAGGTAAGAAAAATCGCCCAGGATCTCATCAATGGTCAGCAGCAGAAGTTTACCGAGTTGAGCCTGGTAAGCATGTATCTGTGTTATGTGAAAATGGATATCAGCAAACGGCTGTCTATTTCCATTACGATGAGGAGAAGAAGACATGGTTTCGTGTCAGCCACCTTGGGGAAAACCATAGCAGGGGGATCCCTGCCGTAGTGGTCAAGTAAGTAGACTTTGTTCAACTAAGGTCTCTGCAAAAAAAGTTTGCTATCAGAGGTATTGCTGGCTAGTTTCCGCCCGCATCCCACGGGACACTTTAGGACAGGTGGCAGAGTGGTCGAATGCGCACGCTTGGAAAGCGTGTGAGGCAGCAATGTCTCCGCGGGTTCGAATCCCGCCCTGTCCGCCATCGCCCCAGCCCTCATCGAGGGCTGGGGCGATGGCGTTCAAGGGTGGCGGGATGAGAACGAAGTTCGAGCGCACAACGAAGTGCCGTGCATCACGGCAATCATGAGCCAAGAAATCCGGAGGAGGATTTCTACTGATAAGCACAGCTCAAGCGGAGCGAGAGCAATCCTGCTGCATGGGCTAGACGTGTGCCCTCATCGAGGGCTGGGGCGATGGCGTTCAAGGGGGGCGGGATGAGAACGAGCACGAGCGCTCACTTTCCCCTTGATCCTTAGCATCAAA
>ERZ1048068.171-NODE-171-length-61965-cov-13.516637_pt1 | contig 61965 bp, 46 predicted proteins | sample MGYA00383098_ERZ1048068 | MGnify/ENA primary metagenome ERZ1048068 (study PRJEB29581, sample SAMEA5548368) | metagenome | biome: marine; feature: coastal; material: water | depth 1 m | study: Short-term variability in the microbial, nano- and picoplankton...
GGGTCGCTGATCAGCAGAGCCGATTTACTTTTTATGGTAGCCCTCTGGGTGGGACTGGTGCCATTTCCAGGCACTCGCAATGGTGGACTCGATATCCATGTGCTCAGGATTCCAGTTCAGCTCTGTGCGAGCTTTGGTGTTATCGGCATAGAGTGATGGGGGGTCTCCAGGTCGCCGCGCATCTTCTTCTGCTGGCACCGGTAGTCCGGTGACGCGCTCGACGGCATCGAGGATCTCGCGAACGGAGGTCGGTTTGCCAGTGCCGAGATTATAATGAACAAAGGTGTTTGGTGTGGCCAGTTTGTCAAAGACGGCGATGTGGGCTCGGGAGAGGTCGTCGACGTGGATGTAGTCACGTAGGCAGGTGCCGTCAGGTGTTGGGTAGTCGGTGCCAAATATTTTGAGGGCGCCGCGTTGTCCAGTAGCTGCGAAGATGGCAAGTGGAATGAGGTGTGACTCGGGGCTGTGATCTTCGCCGATGGTGCCGTCTGTGGCTGCTCCTGAAGCATTGAAGTAACGAAACACGGCGGAGGAGATCTCACCAGAGCGGGCGAGGTCTTGTAAGATGTGTTCGACGTGCAGCTTGGTTGCTCCATAGGGATTGATTGGTGCCTGAGGTAGGTCCTCGACGAGCGGAAGTGTGTCGGGTTCGCCGTAGGTGGCGCAAGTAGAGGAGAAGACAAATTTTCTCACCCCAGCATCGGTCATGGCGAGGAGTAGTTGTATGGTGTTGCCGACGTTGTTTTCGTAGTATTTGAGCGGAACATCGACGGATTCACCAACGTTGATAAAGGCGGCAAAGTGCATGACGACTTCGATATTGTTTTCTGTGAGGATCTTGGTCACAGCGCCACGGTTGCCGAGGTCTTGGTCGAAGAAGGGGATGTCTTCAGCGACAGCGGCTCGGTGTCCATATACGAGGTTATCGAGGACAAAGGGGGTATGGCCAGCTGCTTGGAGTTGTCTGACGCAGTGGCTCCCAATATACCCTGCACCTCCGACTACGAGAACGTTCATGGGGCAGAATGTGATAGCTGAAGTTTCAAGTTTCAAGTTTCAAGTGTGTGTATTATGCTGCTGCCGTGCAAATTAATGTAGCAGACTATCTTGAGGAATTCTCCCGCGTTGCCTCACAGGCTGGTTTTTCTCGTGAGATACTTGCCAAGGTCGATGGGCATGAAATTCCGGCGTTTGTGCGTCGAGCAGAGGACGCCCCTGTCGTTTATGTGTCGTCGGGTATGCATGGTGATGAGCCGTCAGGACCGCTGGCTCTCTTGGAGCTTCTCAAAGAGGATTTATTTGGACCTGAGCTTGAGTGGATGCTGTGTCCTTTGATGAATCCGACGGGGGTAAGCGTGGCTAGTCGAGAAAATAATCAGGGCTTAGATTTGAATAGAGATTACTTGCGCCGATCCAGTGCTGAGGTTGCTGGGCATGTGCGCTGGCTGGAAAAACAGCCAGTGCCAGATGTGTTTTTATCACTGCACGAAGATTGGGAGAGTACTGGCTTCTATCTCTACGAAATTCAGAAGTGTGAATTTGCTAGTGTGGCGCACGCTATTTTGAAGGCCGCTGCTGAGGAGATTGCCCCCGAACCGAGCGAGTTGATTGATGATCATGCCGTGCGCGAGCCGGGATGGATTTTCCACAAGCCGGAGGCTGACTTTCCTGAGGATTGGCCAGAGGCTATCTATATGGCAAACATGGGGACACAAGTTTCCTATACTTTTGAGACACCGAGTTCATTGGATTTGAACAAACGTATCAATTGCCACAAACTCGCCCTCAATAAAGCGGTAGAGGAATTTTTGGCAAAATGGTGATAGGTGATGATTACATTATTTCAGATTTGAGCAGGTTCCCTTTGCTTACTGCCTAAAATTAGGCTAGTGAAAGATCATAGCCTATACACAAGCTGAAAATTTTATGGAAGAACAACATGTAAAGACCGCAATACTCTTGCTGAATATGGGTGGGCCAGAATCTCCTGAAGAAGTACACCCTTATATGAAGGAGCTTTTTCAAGATCGTGAATTGCTCAAGCTTCCTGCTCAAAAAATACTCGGTAGATTCATTGCCTGGAGACGAACCCCATTTATTCAGGAGAGATATGAGGAGCTTGGACAATACTCACCGACTCGAAAACTCATGGAGGGGCAGGGGGATGCGATTGCTCGCAAGCTAGATGAGCAATACCCAGAGTCTGCACCTCATGCTTGTGTGCCTGGTTTCCGCTACGCTGTGCCTCGCACGGGCGAGATGTTGGAAAAATTCAAGAACGCAGAGCGTGTGGTTCTATTTTCTCACTACCCTCAGCACAGTTGCTCAACCAGTGGCTCCAGCCTATGTGATGCATACAGGTCGCTCAAAGGTAAAGAATACGGCCCTCATCTCTCGGTAATTGACCGGTGGTGGGACCGCGATGACTACACGGATCTCTGGGCAGAGTTAATTGAGCGGAAGTTCAATGCGTTCAAAAAGGAGCATGCTCTAGGAGATGAAGATATTCGTATCATCTATTCTGCGCACAGTCTTCCCGAAGCATATTGCCTGGAAAAAGGTGATAAATATAATGAGGAGATCGAAGGCACTATCAATAGGGTTGAGGATGCGCTCAGTAAGAGGGGAATGACGAGTCATGCTCATGCTTTATCTTGGCAGAGCAAAGTCGGGCCAAAGAAGACTAAATGGCTATCCCCTAGTACGCCCGATGTCATTCACGCGACCAAGGAGAAAGCTATTTTAATTGTGCCCATTGCTTTTACTACCGACCATATAGAAACTCTTGACGAGATTGATATCGAGTTTCGAGAAGAGGCTGAGAAAGTGGTGGATCACTTTGCTCGGGTTGATTGCTTCAACATGGAAGAACTATTCATTGACCTCTGCGTTCGCTTAGTTGCAGAGCATTTGGGTAACGAATGTAAAAGTGAAATCCGACCCTGTTGTGTTAATTGTGTGGGAGATGATTGCGCATCCATGCGTTCGTTTTTTGACTCAAGCCCAGTGCACGCAACAAGTTAAGTCTCATAGTTGTGATGATTGCTCGACTTCGTGGTAAAGTGTTAGAGGCCCTGCCCGGTAGGCTTGTGATTGATGTGAACGGGGTAGGGTATCTCATCAGTGTCTCGCTCAGCACCTACGATGCGATCAATCCCGTTGAGGGACTGGAAGTGGAGTTGCGCACTCACCTGCACATCCGAGAAACCGCTCATACCCTCTATGGTTTCGCTACGGATGCTGAGCGTGATCTATTCTTGCTTTTGATTGAACGAGTCAGCGGTATTGGCCCATCTATTGGTATGTCGGTGCTCAGTGGTATGCCGGTGGATCACTTCAAATCTTGCGTAGTCAATGGCGATGCAGCTGCACTTTCCCAGATCAAGGGTCTGGGAAAAAAGACGGCGGAGCGCATCATTCTAGAACTCAAAGACAAGGTGGGCGTCGCCGAGTCTTGGCAGGCTGCTGCTGGTGAGGCTACACCGAGTGCTTCGATTGATGCGGAATCAGCTTTGATAGGTCTCGGTTACAAGCAAGCAGAAGCGAAAAAAGCTGTCGCAGCGGTAGCTAAGCTCAAGGCTGGGGCAAGCACGGAAGATTTGATCCGAGATGCTCTCAGAATGCTGAATTCTTAGTGGTGCAGAAGCGAATCATCTGTCATCCTTTTGAATTGTTCTGGTCAAAGATAGCTTCGATGATTAAAATACGCGCAGTTGCTGTAGGGTCACCGCTTCACGATTGATTTGCCGTTTTAGCTTGAACCAGACAAAGTCAGCCATTACTGCAACCACCACATCATCGCTAAAATTTCATGATTGAGAATACGCCTACTTCCCTCGACTTTTCCGAATCTAAGATTAATCAGGACCTAACGCCCGAGGACAAGATTGAGTTTTTCCGTGGCATGGCTCGAATTCGACGTTTTGAACAGACGGCCTTGAAGTTCTATAACAAAGGCATGATGGGGGGCTTTTTGCACCTCTACATTGGCCAAGAGTCAGTTGCCGCAGGCACGCTGGGGCTGTGCAAGGAAAACGACCACGCCATTACCGCTTATCGCTGTCATGGACATGCACTCTCGATGGGAATGGATATGAATAGCTGTATGGCTGAGCTATACGGTAAAGCTACAGGTGCGGCCAAGGGCAAGGGGGGCTCCATGCACTTGTTTGATCCATCAAAGAATTTCTGGGGCGGTCACGGTATCGTTGCCGGCCAAACACCACTTGGCTTGGGCCTAGCCTACGGAGTCAAATACCAGGAGCTGGAGGGTTGCTGCCTCTGCTATCTCGGCGACGGAGCAATCAACCAAGGTGTATTCCATGAGTCTCTCAACCTAGCGGCGCTGTTCGAGTTGCCGGTCATTTATATTATCGAAAACAATGGCTACTCGATGGGAACTAGCCAAAGTCGCTCAAGTTCATACAAAAACTGTCTAGCTCAGAGAGCCGAGGCATATGATATGGACTGGGATTTGGTGAATGGTGAGGACCTCTACGAAGTTCGTGCCAAAACGCACATTGCGATGGAGCGTGCGCGTAAGGAGTCCAAGCCCACTGTTCTGGAGATTGCGACCTACCGCTACTACGGGCACTCTGTAGCAGATGCTAACGCGAAGAAATATCGTACGCCGGAAGAAATTGAGAACTACAAGACATACCACGATCCGATCCGTCTTTGGCGCCGTCGCTTGATCGAGGAGGGTGTGTTCACCGATGCAGAGGCTGATGCCATTGACAAGGAGGCAAAGGTTGAAGCGGATCAGTCCGCTGTATTTGCTGAACAGTCGCCACCGCCAACGGTAGAGTCTATTTTTGATGACGTGTATTGGGAAACTGATAACAACACCGAAGCTGGAAATACCGGAAGACATTTTTTCAACGACTGATTTTAAAACTTTAAATAACGTCTAACACTATTTTTATATGAGAGAAATACTCTACCGTCACGCAATACGCGAAGCCCTCGATGAAGAACTTGCTCGCGACGAGAAAGTCGTCGTTATGGGTGAGGAAGTCGCCCAATACAATGGGGCATACAAGGTAACTGAAGGCTTGTGGGACAAGTGGGGCAGCAAGCGCATTGTTGATACTCCGATTTCAGAGGCCGGATTCATTGGCATGGGTATTGGTGCATCAATGCTGGGCATTCGCCCGGTGATGGAATTGATGTTCTGGAGTTTTCATTCCGTTGCTTTTGATCAACTGGTCAACAACGCTGCCTGTGTGCGATACATGTCGGGCGGATTATGTAATGTGCCAATCGTCATGCGTGGCCCTGCTAACGGAGGTACGGCGGTAGGAGCGACCCACTCACATTGTCCTGAAGGTCTATTTGCAGCGTTCCCAGGTTTGAAGGTTTGCGCTCCAGCGACGCCGGCTGATGCCAAGGGTTTAATGAAGACAGCCATTAGAGATAATGACCCTGTCTACATTATGGAGAATACTTTACTCTACGGGACATCTGGACCGGTGCCTGACCCATCAGAGGGAGATCACCTCGTGCCTCTCGGTAAGGCTGACATCAAGCGCGAAGGGACTGATGTCTCGCTCATTGCCCATGGTCGCAGTGTAATTCGATCTCTTGAAGCGGCTGAGACATTGCAGTCTGAGCACGGTATCAATTGTGAGGTGCTTGATCTTCGTTCGATCCGCCCGCTTGATCAGCAGGCAATACTGGATACAGTAATGAAGACAAATCGCGTGGTCTTGGTTGATGAGAGTAAGCCATTCTCAGGGGTTAGTGCTACGGTAGCTACCCTGATACAAGAGCATGCTTTTGATTATCTGGATGCACCAGTGAAGCGCGTTTGTGCGCTTGATGCGCCCGCTATTTACTCCCCTTTTGTTGAGGATGAGCAACTTCCTAATCCGCGCCGCATTATTGAACAGGTATTGACCGTGGTCTAATTCGGAAGCTGAGTGGGTCACCAGTATTTGCGTTTTTTATTGCAAGAGTTGATTGTTTTTCATAAATTCAAAATTAATATGAAATTTGCCCTACATGTATTAACGTTAAGTGGCCTGTCACTGGCCCTAACATCTTGTTGTAGCTTGTTGCCTTGTAACTCAACTTCGAAAGCAGAAACACATGCATCTGCTCAAGCTTCTGGTGAGCCTCACATCGGATTGATTCCAACAATGAAGGAATTGGCCGCGAGTGACTGATCCAGCTGCTGTTAATAGGCTAAGCAGGGCTATGACTTTTGAGTCATGGTCTTTTTATTGTATATTCATGTAGCTGGGCTTATCCAGTTGTCTTATAATCAGACATATAGAGTGACAGTCGCGGATTATTGATATAATCAGCTTGCCCCCGAGCGATCTTTCTAAGAAAAGTCCTCTGCACACAGTCTGATTAACTCATTTAACTTATGCCGACCAATATTGAAATGCCCAAGCTTTCCGACACTATGACGGAAGGTACTCTCGTGAAGTGGAACAAACAAGTAGGTGATGCTATCGAAATTGGTGATGTCATCGCTGAAGTCGAGACAGACAAGGCTACCATGGAGATGGAGGCATTCGATGAAGGGACTCTCTCTGAGATTCTTGTTCAGGAAGGGCAGAAAGCAGCAGTTGGTTCAGCACTCGGTATATTGCTCGAGGATGGTGAGGAAGCCTCAGCGTCTGGATCTGCACCTGTAGCTGTCAGTGCCCCAGATGCGCAACCTTTTGCCGAAACTGCTCAGGATAGCCAGTCCATTGCTGCTGCATCACAAGCAACGCCAGCACCTGCAGTAGCTGCAGCACCTGTGTCTTTCGAGGCTGGAGAGCGCATCAAAGCCTCACCTTTAGCGAAAAAGATTGCTGATTCCAAGGGGGTCAATATTGCGGTCATTCAGGGCTCGGGCCCGGGGGGTAGAATTGTGAAAGCTGATGTTGAAGCCGCTGCAGCCGGGGGTGCCGGCGCGCCGTCACGATTAGCCAATGCAGCCTCTGCACTTGCTGCTTCGGCCAAGGCGCAAGTTGTTCAGGCAACGCCTTCCGCAGCTCCAGCTCAGCCAGCTGCCGTTCAGCCAGCTGCCGCTGTGCCCATCAATCCAGTTGTTGCTGCCGATGATCAAACCATACAGCTGAGCTCCATGCGCAGCATCATAGCTGATCGCCTGTTAACATCGAAGACGACCATCCCACATTTTTATCTACATGTTGAGTGTGATACCGCGCCCTTGATGACTCTGCGTAAGCAGGTCAATGCTCAAGCTGAGCAAACTCACGGCAACAAGTACAGCATCAATGATTTTGTGTTGAAGTCAGTAATCAACGCAGCTCAGGCAGTGCCTGAGATTAATGCATCTTTTAATGGTGATAGCATTGTTCAATTTGCCAAGGTAGGTGTCTCAATCGCTGTCGCGGTAGATGATGGTTTAGTGACACCTGTCATCAAGGATGCGGCAAGCAAGTCGATGTTGCAAATTTCTCAAGAGGTAAAAGATCTTGCCGTGCGCGCTCGTGATAAAAAACTCCTACCCAACGAATTTGACGGTGGTACCGTAACGGTATCTAATCTGGGTGCATGGGGTATCGAAAGCTTTGATGCGATCATCAATCCGCCGCAAGCTGCAATCCTAAGCGTCGGAGCTATCATTGAAAAGCCTGTGGTCAAAGACGGTCAGATTGTTCCTGGTATGAGAATGAATGTCGGTTTGAGCTGTGACCACCGTGTTGTCGATGGCGCTGTCGGCGCAAAGTTCCTCAACGAGGTGAAAAAGCTTATTGAGAATCCAGCACTGATGCTGGTGTAATGAAGGTCGTTGTCACAGGTGCTGCAGGTGGTTTGGGTCAAGCCATCACAAGCAGCTGTGGTGGCAAGGGGGGCGAAGTTCTTTCCCCAGGTAAAGATGAGCTAGATGTAAGCTCGCCAAGTTCCGTGAAGCTCTTTTTTGAGTCTATCGATGATGTTGAGCTGCTTGTCTGCAATGCCGGCATTACCATTGACAAGACCATTGCAAAGATGACCGAGGAAGATTGGTCGCGTGTTATTGATGTGAATTTGAAAGGTGCTTTTTTGTGCGCAAGAGAGGTTTCTCGAGCAATGGCAAAACGGCGATCTGGACATATTCTATTTATTTCTAGTTTTTCGGCACTGCACCCTCCTGTGGGGCAGGCGAATTATAGTGCTTCTAAGGCGGCATTATTGGGCATGATGAAATCGATGGCTCAGGAACTTGGTCGCCGCAATGTGCGGGTCAATGCGGTAATCCCTGGTTTTATGGAGACAAAAATGACGGCACCTTTGAGTGATCAGATCAAACAGGATGTCCTCAATCGGCATGTGCTCGGCAGATACAACACCCCTGAGGCAGTCGCTGAATTTATCGTTCACTTGCACCAACATATGCCGCATACATCCGGGCAGACATTTAACCTCGATAGTCGTATTTAGTGGCATTGTTTGAGGTGTGTGCTGCTGTTGTGTCGAGTTCGGTTTGATCTGAGATATTGACCTGCAAGGCATAGCCCTGTAGGGTAAACGATCATGGCTAAAGTTTTTGATTTCGATGTCTATCAGCCGAAGGAAATCGCCAAGCGAGTGGAGACAACGGGTGTCACTAAGGCTGAGCTTCCCGTATTTTCGATGGCGGTTCTTGGCGTATTGGCGGGAGCCTTTATTGGACTCGGGGCTCTTTATTATGTCATTATCAAATCAGACCAAAGCTTGGATTTTGCTCTCGCACAAGTACTTGGTGGGATAGCTTTTTCGCTGGGTTTGATTTTGGTTGTGGTTGCGGGGGCTGAGTTATTTACCGGAAATAATTTGATCGTGATGGCGTGGGCTGATCGCAAGGTTTCCACTACGAGCTTACTTCGAAATTGGTTGGTTGTTTTTGTGTCCAATTTTGCCGGTGCTGTCGGCTTGGCATACCTGGTATTTAGATCAGGTCATTGGGAGATGAACGATGGGGCGATCAAGGATCAATACATTCAAATAGCAGCCGCTAAGTGTGTATTACCATTCTGGCAGGCTTTTTTTCGTGCGGTGCTGTGTAACCTTCTTGTTTGTCTAGCCATATGGATGGCGATTGCGGGGCGAAGTGTGTTAGATAAGGTGGTCGCTATTGTTTTCCCCATTTCGGCATTTGTTGCCGCTGGTTTTGAGCACTGCGTTGCTAATATGTATTTCATCCCTATGGCGATGTTTTTGATATCCGCAGATCCCTCAGCAGCACTCCTTCATACAGAGATCAGCGGGGCTGGTCTCTTGCAGAATATGATCCCGGTAATTCTCGGTAATTTGATGGGAGGCAGCGTGCTCGTTGGTCTTGTATACTACCTCATCTATCTCAGGAGAAAACCGGAAGCATCACAGAGCTAGGCCATGGCTTGCTCCAGAGATCGCCGGGCAAGGTTGAGTGCATCTTGGCTGGCGGCTTGCTTGAAGATATCTCGTCCGTAGGGAGCGAATTTTTTGACCGCTGCGCTGCTGCCTGCTGTTGCAATTCCGATCCAGACCGTCCCTACTGGCTTTTCCTCAGAGCCTCCGCTTGGTCCTGCGATTCCGGTAACGGAGATCGCGATGTCTGCTTCTGCGTTTGCTAGAGCGCCCTCAGCCATCTCAATAGCTGTAGCCTCACTAACGGCCCCGTGTCGCTCTAGGGTGGCATTATTCACATTTAGTAGCTGCTGCTTGGCCAGATTAGAATAGCTCACAAAGCCATGGGTGAAGACTTGTGATGAGCCTGCCACATTGGTGATGCGGTTTGCGATCAGGCCACCTGTACAACTCTCAGCGATACTGATCGTCTTGCCCTGTAGTTGGAGAAGCTGCACCACTATTTCCTCAAGTGATTCCCCGTTTTGGCTGAAGCACATATCAGGAAAGGTGTTGATGGCAAGCTGGCCAGCTTGTTCGATGCTTGCTTTCGCCCCGATCAATCTCAGGTCGACCTCGCGAGTTCGTGCACAGTAGCCTACTTCGAGATTTGGAATGCTTACTAGCTCTTGATCAAGTTTGGCGTGAAAGTCACTCTCACCCACACCGGTAAAGCGAAGAACTTGTATGTGGTGATCTTCGTTGGTCCCCGCAAGTGAGCGAAGCCTTGGCTCAACCTCATTCTCAAACATGGGTCTCATTTCGCTTGGTGGACCTGGTAGTAGGAACAGTGCGCATAAGCGATCACCACTCATACGCGGTGGGGTGTAGATGCCGGGAGCTGTTCCGTTCGGGTTTGGCAAAATGTCACCACCCACTGGATTTAGGGCCTGCTTCTTGTTGTCCTCCGCCATTTCGCGATTGCGATCAGCAAAAAAGGCTTCGATTGATCGCAGTGCTGCTTCGTCGGTAATAAGCTCGACCCCGAGTACCTCAGCGGCAGCCTCGCGGGTGATGTCATCACTTGTGGGGCCTAAGCCTCCGGTGACAATAACGACATCACTACGTTCCATCGACTCCGCCATCGCGCTATTGATGGCCTCACCATCAGGAACTGTGATTTGCCTTTGAACACGCAAGCCCAGCTTAAAGAGCTCCATGCCCATCCATGCACCGTGGGTGTTAAGCGTGGTGCCAAGCAGTAGCTCGCTGCCAGTATTGATGATTTCTATACGCAAGACAGTTCCTGTGAGAAGGTTTTAGTTGAGAAGGGTTGAGCGTGAGAATAGTGGGATGACGGGAACGCCGCGTGCCTCGATAGCTTCTCGGCCGCCCTCTTCGCGATCTACTAAGACAAGAGCGAAGGCGATTTTGCCACCTGCGGCTTCGATAACATCCATTGCTTTGATGGTAGATCCTCCCGTGGTGATGACGTCGTCAACGATGATGATGGTGTCTCCCTCTGTAAAGTTGCCTTCGATTTGTTTGCCTTTGCCGTGTCCCTTAGGTTCTTTACGAACGGTGAATACCTGTAGGGGTTTCTCATCAGATGCTGAGGTCATGCCCACAGCTAGGGAGATAGGGTCAGCACCCAAGGTCATGCCGCCGATAGCTTGAATGTCGACGTTACGGCTGGCGATTTCTTGTTTGGCTGTTTCCCAACCAAGTTTGCCGATGAGATTCGCACCATGTGGATCCATAGCGGTGACTCTGCAGTCGATATAAAGGTCGGAGGTTTTTCCTGAGGCAAGAGTGAACTCGCCGGTGCGGACAGATTTTTCAAGCAGGAGTGCTCTGAGTGCAGAGCGGGTTTCGTCGTTGGCCATGGACTCGTTTAAGCACTGATTAGGTGAAACTTCCAAGCGAATACTCTGCACAGGGGAAAAAAGTGCAAAAAAATACTGCCAGGAACTGCGGCAATGACGGACAAACTGTGGCTGCTACCTTTCGGTCCTGACCAGATTCATCTGCCGACACTCCACAGCCCTGACAGCGGTGGTTTCATAATGTCTGTTGATGAGATTGCAAGATGATTTGTGAAGCACTCGAATTTTTGCAGGTTTATTGTGCCTGTGTGTTGGTCACAAAATTAACATGCAGTCGCCATACGAGAAGAAGCGGTAGCGCTCTTCGACCGCTTTTGCGTAGGCTTCAAGTATGAGGTCTCGATTAGCGAAAGCAGAGACCAGCATGATCAGTGTGGATTGTGGAAGATGGAAATTAGTGAGTAGGGTGTCAACTGCCTTAAAGGTGTGTGGAGGGTTGATGAAGATGTCAGTTTCGCCGGAGATCGCAGAGATGGCGAAAGGGGAATGATGTTCTTTGCAGACTTTCTGGGCTAGGCTTTCGAGGACCCGTGTGACGGTTGTTCCCGTGGCGACGATGCGTCCCCCGCACGCTTTGGTCTGGCTAATGAGCTCGGCTGTTTGTGCGCTGATGTGGTAGCGCTCCGAGTGCATGTCGTGATCCTCTATGAATTCAGCTTTAACGGGGCGGAAGGTTCCGACGCCAACATGCAAGGTGAGAAAGGTGTGCTGTAGCTGGGCAAGGATCTCGGGAGTAAAATGAAGCCCCGCGGTGGGCGCTGCAATAGCGCCCTCTTCACGAGCGAATGTTGTTTGGTAGCGATCACGGTCATTGGGGTCACTCTCACGGTTCATGTAGTGAGGTAGCGCAAGGCGGCCGTGACTTTCTTCATCAACAGCTCGATCCCATAGGATGATGCGATTGCCATTTTCAAGAATGGACTGAACGGTTCCGGTCGCATTTCCAATATCTAAGGTGCGTCCGGGTTTCATTTTCTTGCCGGGGCGTACAAGGCATTCCCATTCACGTTCGCTCAGTTTATTGGTGCAAACGATTTCGATGTTGCCATCGTTGGAGAAAAATCGCGATGGAGTGACTTTTGTGTCGTTGAGAACAAGGAGGTCTTTTGGTTCCAGATAACTTGGGAAATCGGTGAACTTGCGGTGTTCGATAAGTCCTGTATCCCTGTGAATTACCATCATGCGTGATGCGGCACGATCCTCCAGTGGCCGGCTCGCGATAAGCTCCTCGGGAAGTGTGTAGTCGAAATCAGTGGTCTTGAGCACAGGCAGAGTCTCATGCGGGAAGTTTTCAGTTTCAAGTCTCGAGTAAGTCGATATACAATAAGCCGTGGCATCAGGTAAGGAATTGCGTTTGCAAGTGGACGGGAAGTTTTTCCGTGCTGGGAATCAGCGCGTTTTTTTGAAGATGGTCACGTATGGGCCATTTCCTGATCCAACACCCGAGATTCTGACCAATCATGATGACCAGATGGCTCGAGTTGCTGCTGCGGGCTTTAATGCTCTGCGGGTTTATGAAAAGCCAGAGGAAGCACTCTTGGATGCGGCGCAACAAGCCGGGCTCTGGGTTTTTGTTGGTTTGAGCTGGGATTGCCATCGCGACTTTATATCCAATACAGCGGTCTATGGGGCAGCAGAAAGACTAATGGAAGTAGAGCTGAAAGCATGGGGGGCTCATCCTGCGGTGGCTGGGGTGTTCGTCGCGAATGAGATCCCAAGTGATTTAGTCAGATGGATGGGGGTGACTCAAGTGAAGCAGGCGTTAGAGGGGCTCATTTCTCTTGGTCGCAGTATTTGTGATCACCTCCTCTTTGCCTATGCCAATTATCCAACGACCGAATACGAGGAGCCGGATAATGCTGATTTTACGGCGATGAATGTTTATCTCGAAAGTCGAGATGACTTTGCTCGTTATCTGCTGCGCTTGCACAACGTGGCAGGTGACCGCCCCGTGATGCTGAGTGAGTTTGGCTTTGATACACATCGAGCAAGTTTGGAGACGCAGAGCGATACTCTGCTCTGGTATGTGGATGAGTCATTGCGTGCTGGTGTCGCTGGGCTGACTATTTATGCATGGAGTGATCATTGGTCTCGAGGAGGAATCAGTATTGATGATTGGAGTTTTGGTTTGTATGACCGATTTGGTGAGCCAAAGCCCGTGCTGGGGCCTTTGCGCGATAAGCTTCTTGAAGTTAGCGCGCCGGATGATGGGATTGAGCTCGTTGAGTTGCCCTCGTTTTCTGTGATTGTTTGCACTCACAATGGGGGTGAACGAATTGTCGCGTGTCTTCTTGCGCTTCGTCATCTGGTATATCCAAACTATGAGGTTGTGGTGGTAGATGATGGTTCGACAGACGATACTGCGGAGCTGGTTCGCGGGTTTGATGAGGTGCGTTTGATTGAGTCCAAGCGTTGTGGCTTAAGTGCTGCAAGAAATAGGGGTGCCCATGAAGCGCAGGGTGACATCATTGCCTATACTGATGATGACTGTGAGCCAGATATTCATTGGCTACGTTGGCTTGCTTTTGCATTTGAGCAAGGGGGGTGGGATGCGTGCGGAGGACCCAATTTAGCGCCGCATCCCAAGGTGTCTAATGATGGTGGAGCAAGTGTGATCGATGAGGTGGTTGTGGCTTGTGCTCCAGGAGCACCGTCGCATGTTTTGCTCAGCGACAATGAGGCTGAACATTTGCCGGGGTGTAATCTGGCTGTTAGGAGAGATGTGTTAGAGGCAATTGGTGGTTTTAGAGATAGGTATTGGATTGCTGGAGATGATGTCGATTTTTGTTGGCGCTTGGAGGAAGCTGGTTTCCGAATGGGGTTCGCGGCGTCAGCTTTTGTCTGGCACCGCAGGCGCTCAACTTTGTGGCGCTATTTTAAGCAGCAGTATCATTATGGCAAAGCTGAGGCTTTGCTGATGCGTGATCATCCCGAGAGGTTTCGCAGCACTGGCGGCGCTCTATGGAAGGGGTGTGTTTATTCTGGTCGAGCGATAACGGTAAATGAGCATAGCTTCATCTATCATGGTGTTATGGGTACGGCACCTTATCAGCAGGTGGTCACGACGATGCAGCCGCTGCGCTCAATTCCTCAGGGCTTTGTCTGTGTGGAGTCGCGTGTTAAGCTGGCTTTTGCTGAGAAGGTGCAGCCACGTGTTAGGGCGTGGGCGAGATGGCGTCACAGTTTGGGATGGAATCGCATGGCGAAGCCGGCGGTCGTTGAGCCAGAAATGTATCTGATCGATAATATGCGGCAATATGATGACTATGAGGCAAGCTGGTGGCATCAACACGGTATAAGTCGTGATCAGGTTTTAACATCCATAATCGAGGATGGTTGGGAGCCTTTGGAGGATGATAGCGACTGGGATTTTCAGCGAGATGGGCTACGATTGATTGTGGCTATCGAGACTTTGGACAATGGTGACCGTGTTTTGATTCGGGTTGAAATGGATGCGGCACGGCATGGGCACCTACCCAATGATTTGATCAATCGATTAGAGTCGATGGGCATGACGAGGCTTGATTGATGCTAGCGTGCGTATTTATGCCCGCGGGTTAATCTTTTCGTGTGAGTTCGACAAATACGTCTTCAAGGGTGGACTTATGACGGTGAAGGGTACGAATGGGCCACTGCTTCTCTGCGGTGATGGCAGAGATACGCTCGCGGGTATCTGTGCCATGGTCAACTAGGATAGAGAATCTTGTCCAGTTATCGTCTTTGCCCTCGCAGATTACTTTTTTTACATGCTTAAGCTGATCGAAGGCTGCTGCCGCTGCTTGCTCGTTAGCCTGGATTTCGACGGTGATTTTTCCAGCGGCACGCATTTTATTGACCAGTTCAGCGGGTGAACCTGTGGCTTTGATTTTGCCTTCGTCAATTATGATGACATGGTCACAGGTCATTTCCACCTCATGGAGAATGTGGGTAGAAAGCATAATCGTGTGTGTCTCACCGAGACGTTTGATTAAGTTTCTGATCGATCGAATTTGGTTGGGGTCCAGGCCATTCGTGGGTTCATCCAATATGAGTAGGTCTGGTTTATGAACGAGTGCATCCGCCAAGCCGACCCGCTGGCGGTATCCTTTGGAGAGGGTCTTGATCATTTTGCGGCGAACATGAGTCAATCCGCAAAGGTCCATGGCTTCGCCTATATTTTGGCGAGCAGTGCGCCCCTTGAGGCCTTTCAGGCGTGCTCGGTAGCTAAGATATTCACGAACGCGCATTTCGTCATAGAGCGGTACGTTTTCGGGCATGTAGCCTATTTTTCGGCGGGCGCTTACAGAATCACGAAAAATATCGTGCCCGGCCACCTCAGCGCTACCAGAGGTGGGTGGAAGGTAGCCAGTGAGCATTCTCAGAGTAGTGGTCTTACCAGCACCATTGGGGCCTAAGAAGCCGATGATCTTACCTTTACCTACTTTGAAGCTTATATCACTCACGGCAGTGTGTCTGCCGTATTGTTTGCTGAGGTTGTGAACGTCAATCATGGGTGGAGTGGCAAGATAAGGTGGGTATGAAAAATGTCGTAATCAAGACGCCTTGTGCGTTGACTCTGAGGCTGTGTGACAGTAATTAGAACCAAGTTTAACTCAGCTCCAAGAAAGAAAAGCAGATTGCCACAGTAAACTCACCTTTTTTCTGTTTATGAAATCATCTATATCAGCGCGTTTCAATGCGGACCTTCTTGATCAAAAGTATGATCAGTGGTGCGAGGACCCTCAATCAGTTGAGGCCGATTGGTGTGCTTTCTTTGAAGGATTTGAGCTCGGCAATGCTCAGCTCAAGCAATCACAAGTGGCAAACGCGAAGCAGTCTGGTGAGGCTGGAGTTCAACCGAGCGGCAATCTTGAGGTGCAGTCCTCGGATGAGCATTATTTAAACTTCCGCGGCAGGGTCGTCAGCCTTCTCTACAACTACCGCACTCTCGGTCATACTCAGGCCCACCTGAACCCACTTGATGATGAGGGCGTGCCTAACCCTCGGCTACAGCTTGATCAGTTTGGACTCAATGAGTCTGATCTCGATCGTGAAGTTTCGACGCAGTTTTATCGCCGTGGTCAGAAGATGAAGCTTGGCGAGTTAATCGCATCTCTTGAAGAAACTTATTGTGGCAATGTGGGAACTGAGTTCATGCACATTTTCAACACTGAGATTCGCAATTGGATCCGTGAGCGTGTTGAACACCGTGATGAGCACCAGCATTTGTTAAACTACGAAGAGGGTAAGGTCCTTAAGTGGTTGCTTGAGTCTCAGTTGTTTGAGTCTTTCCTGGCTAAGAAATTTCTCGGTGAAAAAAGATTTTCTCTTGAGGGCGGTGAAGGCACCATGGTTCTGCTTAATACAATTTTGGAGAAATGCCCTGGATACAGTGTGAAGGCTATCGAGATGGGGATGGCTCACAGGGGGCGCCTCAACGTGCTCCGCAATTTTTTGCGCAAGTCATTGACGACACTGCTTTACGAGTTCACGCCTAACTATGTGCCCGACCTTGTTGCTGGCGATGGTGATGTCAAATATCATCTTGGTTATGAAGGCAATCGTACTTTGCTCGACGGCGAGGTGCATGTGTCTCTTGCGGCTAACCCAAGCCATCTAGAGGCTGTTAATGCTGTGGTTGAGGGTAAGGCTAGAGCTCGCCAGCGACTCATTGGCGGAGAGGAGCTCAAAGAATCTGAGCGGACAGTTACGGGAGAGCACCGAGGCAGGGTGTTGCCCATTCTGTTGCATGGTGATGCGGCTTTTGCTGGCCAAGGATCTGTCGCGGAAGTTCTTAATCTTTCTCAGTTGCCCGGCTACCACACTGGGGGCACGATTCACATTGTGATCAACAATCAGATCGGCTTTACCACAATGCCCGAGGATGCCCGGTCTTCACACTACGCCACAGACATTGCCAAGATGATCGAGGCGCCAGTCATTCACGTTAACGGTGAACAACCGCATGATCTTGTTTGGGCAGCTATTTTAGCTCTTGAGTACAGGCAAACCTTTGGTCGCGACATCGTGATCGACATGTATTGTTACCGGCGCCATGGGCACAACGAAGCTGATCAAGCAGCATTCACTCAGCCTCACATTTATAAGAAGGTTGATGCGCGTAAGCCGATAGGTGATTTGTTCAAGGAGAGGGTTGTTGCGGCAGGCACTTTGACTCAACAGCAGGCCGATGAGATAGAAAGCCAAGTTCAAAGTGACTTGGATGAGGGCTATCACACGATGGTTCATCATATGGAGAAAGGTGATCGGACAATTTTCAGTGGTTCTACTGCGGAGTCTCAGCCTAGCTATACGCATGACCCTGTGCCTACCGGCATATCCAAGGAGTTGATGCAACATGTTGGTGGAGTTCTCACCGACCTTCCCGAAAGCTTTAATCTGCATCCAACGCTTGCCAAACGCTTCATTCCAAGGCGGCAGGAGGCGCTGAAGACTGGGCATGAGTTTGATTGGGCGTTTGCAGAGTCGTTAGCTTGGGGATCGTTGTTGATGGACGGAAATCCAGTGCGTTTGTCAGGTCAAGACGTGCGCCGAGGAACTTTCAGTCATCGTCACGCGGTATTCTATGATTCTGAGACCAGGGAGCGATACATCCCTCTTAAAAACCTCTCCGAAAACCAGGCTAATTTTTGCGTCTACAATTCCCTTTTGTCTGAGGCGGCCGTTCTTGGTTTTGATTACGGTTACTCATTGGGTGCGACTAACATGTTGATCATGTGGGAGGCTCAGTTCGGCGATTTTTCCAATGGGGCGCAAGTGATCATTGATCAATTTATCGCCTCTGCCGAATCGAAGTGGCAGACACCCAGTAGCTTGGTGATGCTGCTCCCTCATGGCTACGAGGGCATGGGCCCTGAGCATTCAAGTGCTCGTCTTGAGCGCTTCTTGCAACTGTGTGCGGAAGATAATATTCAAGTCGCTAACTTGTCTACACCAGCGCAGTATTTCCATGCGCTTCGTAGACAGAAGAAACGCAGCTTCCGAAAGCCACTAGTATTGATGACGCCTAAGAGCCTCTTATCTCGGCCTGAGGCTGTCTCCCATGAAGCCGATTTTCTTGAGGGTGCCTGTTTCCAAGAAATACTACCTGATGTTATTGATTTTGAAAATCCAGAGGATGTTGAGCGTGTGGTTTTCTGTAGTGGTAAGGTTTTCTATGATCTCGCGAAGCATCGTGATGAGAGCGAAATCAACAACGCCGCTATTATTCGTATCGAGCAGCTCTATCCATTCAATGATGAGATGTTAGAGCTCATCCTGAGCCAGTTCCCAAAGGTGACTAAGTGGGTATGGGCTCAAGAAGAGCCACGTAATATGGGTGCTTACTCATACATACGGCCAAGATTGGAAGCTGTTCTTGATGCACGCATCAGCTACTCAGGGCGTAAATCATCCTCAAGTCCTGCTGCCGGATCAAAAGCCCAGCATGTTCGTGAGCAGCAAACACTTGTCGTCAAAGCCTTCGAAGATTAAATTTATATTCCTTTTTATCCACCATTATTCCCATGGCCACTGAAATAAAGATCCCAAACGTCGGTGAATCGATAACCTCCGCCAATGTTGCCCGCTGGCACAAGCAAAACGGCGAATCGGTAGACAAAGGTGAGACGGTGTTAACGATTGAGACTGACAAGGTTTCCAATGATATCGAAGCTGATGTTGCAGGTGTCCTCAACATCCTTGTGCAAGAAGGCGAGGAGGTCGCTATTGGCACGGTGGTTGCAACTCTCGAAGAGGGTGCAGCTGCGCAGAGAGAAGACGCAGAGGTTGAGGTGACTGCTGACGTTGAGGTGGAAGCTGATGCATCAACGCCAGAGTCCAAGGAAATAGATATTGTTGTGCCTGCAGCTGGTGAGTCGATTACCTCAGCTAACATTGGACGTTGGCATGTGTCTGACAACTCTCAGGTCAACAAGGGGGACACGCTAGTTACTTTGGAGACTGATAAGGTGTCTAATGAGCTTGAGGCAGAAGAAAGCGGAGTTCTCCACATTTCCACTCCCGAAGGGGAGGAGGTTGATATCGGAACGGTGATTGGTAAAATTAGTGTCGGGGCTAGTGCACCACAAACAGAGCCGAAAGAAGAGTTGGCGGCAGCTGCTGTAGCAGCTCAGGCAGCCCCGAAACCTCAGGCCAATATTACAGCACCAGTGGTGTCTGGAGCTTCGGCAGCTCCTGCTGCAAGTTCACGTCCAGATCTATCGCTCAAGCCTGCTGCGCCGGAGCGAGCTGGTCAGTCATCAAGCGAGGACAATGGGCGCACTACGCGCCGCAAGATGAGTATGCTGCGCAGGAAGGTGGCAAGTCATTTGGTCAATGCTCAGCAAACGGCGGCAATTTTGACTACCTTTAACGAAGTCGACATGACCGCAATCATGAAGCTCCGCAAGGAGGTGCAGGAAGATTTTGTAGCAAAACACGGTTGTAAGCTGGGCTTCATGTCCTTCTTTGTAAAAGCCACTGTGCAAGCATTGAAAGATGTTCCAAGTATTAATGGTCGTATTGATGGCAATGACATTATCGAGAATCATTTCTATGATGTTGGTGTGGCTATTGGTACGAAGAAAGGTCTGGTTGTTCCCGTACTTCGTGATTGTGACAGCAAAGGTTTTGCTGAAGTAGAGCAGGGGATTTTGGATTATGCCACTAAGGCCAACGATGGCAGTATGGACCTTGCTGATCTACAAGGGGGAGTCTTCACCATCTCCAATGGTGGAGTTTACGGCTCACTTCTCAGCACCCCGATTCTTAATCCACCCCAGAGTGGCATCCTTGGCATGCACACCATTCAGCAGCGTCCGGTGGCTGTGAATGGTGAGGTGGTGATTCGTCCAATGATGTATTTGGCGTTGAGCTATGACCATCGCTTAGTCGATGGCAAAGAGGCGGTAACTTTCCTTATACGCATCAAAGACTGTTTGGAGAACCCAAGTCGTCTCATGCTGGAAATGTAACGTCTCGCCATGGAATATTTTTTTATTTTTCTCAAGGGCTTCGCTATGGGTGCGGCCAATGTCATACCCGGTGTTTCCGGCGGAACGATCGCCTTCATCACTGGGGTCTATGAGCGCCTGATTGATTCCTTGAAATCATTCAATTTCAAGGCGCTTCGATTACTCTTTAAAGGAGACATTGGAGGTCTAGCAAAACATATTGACCTTGGTTTTTTAGTGGCATTATCTCTCGGGGTTGTCGTCAGTATAATCACTTTAGCCAAAATTCTTAAAACTGCGTATGTCGATTACCCGACCGTGGTAAATGCCTTTTTCTTTGGATTGATTTTAGCATCTTTATTTTATGTTGGGAAGATGGTAAGGCGGTGGGGCTTTGTTGAAATTATTTGTATCTCAATCGGTGTAGTCGTCGCAGTATTTCTAGCCTTCCAGAGTCCAGCAGGAGAGAACAGTAATACACTTTATCTAGGGGCCTGTGGTGTGGCGGGTATGTGTAGCATGATCATTCCAGGTATATCGGGTTCATTCATTCTTCTTCTTATGGGTAACTATCAGCTGATTGTATTGGATGCAGTGGATAATCTTCGGCAGCTGAAATTGGTAGAGGCTTTGCCAATTCTTATCCCTGTCGCCATAGGGGCAGCTATTGGCCTGTTCACCCTTTCTCACATCTTGAGCTGGATGTTTAAAAGGTATCACAATGCCGCGGTGGCTCTGATTACCGGTTTCGTGGCAGGTTCTCTTGCGATTATCTGGCCATGGAAAATCCCAGTTTATTCGCTAATTATCACCGGTAAGGTGGTGGCATGGAATCGTTACTTCCCTGATTTTGGGAAATCCTCTACATGGATTGCTGTGGCATGGCTGGTAGGGGGGATTGTCATCATCTCCATAACCGAAAAGCTAGCCTCGAAACCAGACGCTTAGTCTGATTCTGGAGCGCCCATCGTTTTCTTAGATGGGTTACGATCAACTATTTTGGCAATCCGCTTGGCAAAATAATACATCCTCTTGAGGTATTCGATCATCTCTGATTCTAGGCGAAATGCCACCATGCGCTGTGGTTCATCAGCTCTGAAACGCCTGGAGAGGTGTTCCTCTGCTTCTGCTGATAATTGACTGATGGTGGGTTTAGCTCCGATCACTTTTCTGGCGGTAGTGTGATCGTTTGTGATGAGAGCATCAATGGCTTGACTCACTTGTAGGCTGACCTCCTGATGAAAGTGATTAAGAAGCTGTATTGTTGCATTACTTATGACGAGGCCTGAGCGAAGTCGCGCACGCCCAATTTCGACCAAGTTAGTTTCCACCATATCTGCGATGTTCTCCATGTAATTGGAGCTGGCTAGATATCGATGCAGCAAGTCAGATTGTGATTTTTCCAGATTTCCTCGCGAGAGATCAGCAAGGTAGGTGAGGATGAAGCCGTGTATTTCATCAACATGACTATCCATTTTCCATAACTGGCGCATATCCTGGGCGCTGCCTGAGGTTACCGTCTCAAGCACTTCGTTGGTGAGCTTCGTGACTCGTGTGCCCATCCTACTTAGCTCAAGTCTTACGGCGTCGAGGGCGAGGGCTGGTGTGTTTAGTAAGTCGGGGTCAAGATACTTGGGCTGAGATTCCTTGGTATCAGTCGAGGGCCGATCTGGTATGATTCGAACGACTAACTTGCCAATGGGCCCGACGAACCAGATGAATAAAAAAGTGTTAGTGATATTAAACACGCTATGTGCATTCGCGATTTGTCGTGGGGTTTCAGCTGATAATCTAGCGATGCTATTGAGCTCATCTGCCTGTGGTGAGATCTGCTGCACGGTGGTGGCGAGTTCTGGGATAAACATAAACCAAACCATAACGCCGGCTAAGTTAAAGAGAATGTGAACTGCGACAGCACGCTTGGCGTCGATCGATTTGCCGATGGATGCCAGCCATGCGGTGAAGCAGGTACCAATATTTGCCCCGAAAATAAGAGCAATGCCAGCATCTAGGGACAGCAGACCCTGACTGGCCAAGACGATCACTATACCTGTCGTTGCCGAAGAGCTTTGAACCAGTGCAGTAAAAACGGCGCCAAAGGTAATGCCCAGCAACGGGGCATTCATGTTTTTCATCAGCTCGATAAACGGAGCATAGGATTGTAATGGTTTAGCCCCATCACTCATCAGCTGCATACCATAAAAAACAAGCCCCAGTCCCATGATCATTTTTCCGTAATGACGTAAGTGGTCTCTTTTGAAAAAAAAAGATAACGTAAATCCGGCGGCTATCATCCAAAGGGCGTAATGTGTGACCTTGAAGGCGATGATCTGCGCTGTCATTGTGGTACCGATATTGGCCCCCATAATAATTCCGATGGATTGGCTCAGGTTCATCAGACCTGCCGATATGAATCCCACAACCAACACAGTAGTGACGGATGAGGACTGAATAATAGACGTAGCAGCAGCCCCCGCTGCAGCGCCTGTGAAGCGGTTGGTGGTGAGCTTGGCAATAATTTGTCTGAGCCTATCGCCTGCGATGAGCTTCAGCGCCATTGCCATGCGATCAATACCAAAGAGAAAGAGAGCTAGACCGCCTAGCATACCCATTAAAATAGGGCCCAAATCTAAGTTGGCGGTCGATGTGGTGGCAATCGTGTCAGATGCGAGAATAAGCACATCTATTAACATACAGAAAATAGTCCACAGGGCAATGCATCAAAGAAAGGCTGAGAATAGGTCCCTTGCAGAGACGATTTCTGCCAAACTGGTCAAAATACGGCTCAAAACCTGTCAAATCAGTCGAAAGTGCCACGAAGTGTAAAAAAGATCGAAATAGTAGAGATTTTTTTTGACAGTCGAGCACTCTCTGGTAGCTTGCCGCCCGCTTTCCGGAGATTACTCAACGGGATGATTCTCTCTATTGCCTGTAAAATCAGGCATTAGATCGTTTCTTTCCAAGAATAGTTAAAAGAAGGTGTAGAGGGCAAATGCTCTTGTAGCTCAGGGGTAGAGCGCGTCCTTGGTAAGGACGAGGTCGGCGGTTCAAATCCGCTCAAGAGCTCCAGCCCGAGGCAAATTAACACTAAGAAAAACCAGCAACCCATTATTGGGTAACAAAAAAAACATAACACCATGGCTAAAGAAGCATTCGAAAGAAACAAGCCTCACGTTAACGTCGGCACCATTGGCCACGTTGACCACGGCAAAACAACTCTTACTGCAGCAATCACTACTATTCTCTCTGAGGCAGGTGGTGGCGAAGCTAAAGCATATGATGAGATTGACGCAGCTCCTGAGGAGCGTGAGCGCGGTATCACCATTTCAACAGCACACGTTGAGTACGAAACAGGAAACCGTCACTACGCCCACGTTGACTGCCCAGGTCACGCGGACTATGTGAAAAACATGATTACCGGAGCCGCTCAGATGGACGGTGGTATTCTTGTGGTATCAGCAGCAGATGGCCCTATGCCTCAGACACGTGAGCACATCCTGCTCGCACGTCAGGTTGGCGTTCCTGCGCTTGTCGTATTCATGAACAAAACGGACCAAGTCGACGACGAGGAGCTCCTCGAGCTCGTTGAAATGGAAATCCGTGAACTTCTTAGCGCATACGAATTTCCTGGTGACGATATTCCAGTCATTAAAGGTTCTGCCCTCAAGGCTCTTGAAGGTGACGCAGATCAGAAGGCTAACATCCTCAAGCTTATGGAAGCAGTTGATAGCTACATTCCTGAGCCCGAGCGTCCAGTGGACCAAGATTTCCTCATGCCTATCGAGGACGTCTTCTCTATTGAAGGTCGTGGAACTGTTGCTACCGGTCGTATTGAGCGTGGCATCGTCAAGAAGATGGAGGAAGTTGAGATCGTGGGAATCCGCGACACACAAGTTACTACCGTCACTGACATTGAAATGTTCCGCAAGCTTCTCGACGAAGGTCGTGCAGGTGACAATGTAGGCCTCCTTATGCGTGGTCTCAAAAAGGACGACCTCGAGCGTGGTCAGGTTATTGCCAAAAAGGGCAGCGTGACTCCTCACACCAAGTTTAAAGGTGAGATTTATGTTCTCAGCAAGGATGAAGGTGGTCGTCACACACCATTCTTCAGCAACTACCGTCCTCAGTTTTACTTCCGCACAACAGACGTAACCGGCAGCATCAAACTTCCTGACGGAGTTGAGATGGTCATGCCTGGCGACAACGTTGAGCTCGAAGTAGATCTCATTACCCCAATCGCAATGGAGAAGACAATGCGCTTCGCTATTCGTGAGGGTGGTCGCACCGTAGGTGCTGGTCGTGTGGGCGAAATCCTCGACTAAGCAAACTCTTACGTCTTGGTAGCTGCCCTACCCCGGGCAGCTGCCAACAAGGCTGGTTTTTAGGGGCACCTCGGTCATCTGATGCCGGGGTGCCCCTCAGTCGCCTAAAGACTAAGGCATCCAGAATTAAGCGAATACACATCACAGGGCAGTAGTTCAATTGGTAGAGCGTCGGTTTCCAAAACCGAAAGTTGCAGGTTCGAGTCCTGTCTGCCCTGCCAGCTTTTTTCACTCATTTTCCGCCAACAAACCGAACCCCCCAAGCATTTAAACCAACCGATCAGCATGTTCAGAAAAAGCGCAACCTTTATCCACGAAGTCAAAGCCGAGCTACGCAAAGCATCATGGCCGTGGGAAAATGACCCCAAGATCAAAGGCTTCCAAAAATACAAGGAGCTCGTAGATTCCACATTGGTAGTCCTCGTTGCGATGATTCTTCTTGCCGGCTTCGTCTCTCTATTTGATGTCGTTGCTACTAAAGTTATCGGATTACTGACAAGCTTAGGGCAGTAGTCAGACCCCAGAGCATCAATGCTCGCCACTAAACAATTTCACCAACACTTTTCACCACCCATCAGCCATGCCAATAATTCCAGAAGCAAGCAAGCAATGGTACGTAGTTCACGTTCTCTCTGGCCAAGAGCAGAAAGTTCGCGACCGCATTCAGCGCCAAGTTGAAGCCGATGAGATGGGTGACGTCATCTTCAATGTTCTCGTTCCCCAGGAGCGTGTTGAGGAAAACCGCAAGGGTAAGAAGATCGAGACCAAGCGTAAGTTTTTCCCCGGTTACATCATCGTCAACATGATGCTTTTTGATGATGAGCAGCAGCTTGTCGACAAGACATGGTATTTCATCAAGGAGATGGATGGGGTGATTGGATTTGCTGGAACTAAAGACAAGCCTATTCCTATGCGTCAGCGTGAGGTCGATGGCATGCTTGGTCAAATCAAGGAGCGCGAAGAGAGCGTTCGTCCTGCCATCACCTTTGAGACCGGAGACACGGTTAAAGTCGGTGACGGTCCTTTCGAGGGCCAAAATGGTGTTATCGAAGAAATCGATCACGAAACCGGCAAGCTTCTCGTTTCCGTTACTATTTTTGGTCGTGCTACACCTGTTGAGCTTGAAGCTTGGCAGGTTGAAAACGCCTAATCATTCTATCTATCTTATTTCTTTCTGAATCAAAGATTTTATCTAGCCCCATCAACTAATAACCATTATTCAACACCACCATGGCCAAGGAAGTTAAACAAATTCTCAAGCTGCAAATTCAAGCAGGACAAGCTAACCCATCACCACCCGTGGGCCCCGCGCTCGGACAGGCCGGCGTTAACATCATGCAATTCTGCAAAGACTTTAACGCAGCAACTCAAAAACAAGCCGGAGATCTTCTCCCTACGGTGATTACTGTATTTAAAGATGCATCATTCACCTTTGTTACTAAGCAGCCACCAGCAGCTGTTCTTCTCAAGAAGGCTGCAAAGATCGCATCGGGATCAGGCGAGCCAAACAAAGAATCATGTGGAAGCATCACGAAAGCTCAACTCATGGATGTAGTCAGCGCTAAAATCGCTGATCTTAACACCAATGACCCAGAGCAGGCAGCCAAGATTTTGGCCGGCACAGCTCGTCAGATGGGCCTTGAGATCAAAGGTATGTAAGTGCCAGGATCAAATTTCACACACTAATTTCAATACGAAAAACAAACCGCAGGAGGAATCAATCGCCAAAGATTAGCGAGTAACTCCGTCAGCACTGCAAACAAAACAATGAGCAAAAGAAGCAAACGCTACCAACAGGCGGCCGAACTTGTCGAAGAAGACAAGCAGTATGGTCTCGAAGAAGCAGTAGGAATCGTCAAAAAATTCCCTGCACCCAAGTTTGACCCAACCGTCACACTTTCATTTAAACTTGGAATCGATCCTCGTAAGAGCGACCAAATGGTTCGCGGATCAGTTGCACTCCCTCATGGCACAGGTAAAAAAGTGCGTGTTGTTGTATTTGCATCTGGTGACGCTGCCAAGGCCGCTGAAGCAGCTGGCGCCGACGAGGTTGGCATGGCGGACCTCATCAAGAAGGTTCAAGAAGGGTATACTGACTTTGACGCGGCTATCGCAACTCCTGATGCTATGTTGGAAGTTCGTAAGATTGCCCGTGTTCTCGGACCACGCGGTCTGATGCCTAACCCAAAAACAGGAACGGTAACGGAAGATACTGCGACTGCTGTTAACGCGGTCAAAGCCGGTCGCATCGATTATAAGCTCGACAAGAACGGCAACGTTTCCGCCGCGATTGGGAAGGCGTCCTTTAGTGAGGATCAGCTTACGGCGAACACCACAGCTCTTCTCGAGAGTGTGCTCAAAGCAAAGCCCGCAACCGCAAAAGGCAACTACATCGAGAATGTCACCATCAGCGCGAGTATGTGTCCTGGTGTTGCACTCGAATCATCCCTTTACACTTTCAACTAATTATAACCAAGGAGAGATAAGACCATGAATCCTGATAAAAAATACATTATCGATGAGCTCTTTGAGCGCGTCAACTCATCCCCCTTCGTGTTGGTGGTTGATTACACTGGCATGACTGTGCCTGAGTTCGACGAACTACGCACACGCCTTACCGAAAACGGTTCTGAGTGCCACGTCGCCAAGAACACCTACATGCGCAAAGCTATTGCCAATGCTGAATTGCCAGACATTAGCGAGCACTTGCTCGGCCAAACTGCATTCGTCACTGGCGAATCAGATGTCTGTGGTGCAGCCAAGACAATTAAGAACTTCGTAAAGGAGTTCAAGAAGCCCGAAGTGAAAACTGGTATCCTCGATGGCGACATCCTCGATGCAGCGCAAATTGAGGCTCTTGCCGATCTGCCATCACGCGAGGTGTTGCTTGCCACACTTCTCGGCACTATCAACGCACCCGCTACCCAGCTGGTCCGCACCCTCAACGAGCCTGCATCATCGCTGGCACGTGTCATCAAGGCAAAACACGAAGGGTAATAACATTCTGAACGGATGGCGTATCCCCCTCCAGGGAAGCGCCTGATAACAAAAAAAGGTTCCCACGTCGGATCTTAGGCATAAGAGCTGAAATGTCCGGAAGCTCCGGGCGCGACGTAACCAACAAAGGAGAAAAACAAAATGGCTGACTTAACAAAAATAGCTGAAGAACTGGGCAAACTCACCGTGCTTGAAGCCGCTGAGCTTGTAAAATCCCTCGAAGAAGAGTGGGGCGTTTCCGCCGCCGCTCCCGCTGCTGTTGCAGTTGCCGCCGGTGGTGGTGATGCAGGAGCTGCTGCTGAGGAAAAGACTGAATTCGACGTCGTGCTCGCTGAAGCCGGTGGTAACAAGATCGCTGTCATTAAGGCAGTGCGCGAAGTTGCTAGTGGACTCGGCCTTGCTGATGCCAAGAAACTTGTCGAGAGCGCTCCCGCTCCCGTACTTGAGGCAGCTTCTAAGGAAGACGCAGACGCAGCCAAGGCCAAGCTTGAAGAAGCTGGTGCCAAGGTTGAGCTTAAGTAGTAATACTTAAGTTCAGTAGGACATTCCAGTTCTACGCACACATAGACTTTCTTTGTGTGCGGTGCCTCTTGACCATTATAGTCGAAGCACCGCACACAAGTCAGTCATCCCAACTATCAAGAAGCTTCGGTTTCTTTTAAACAACATTACAATCACCAAGGGAGACGTTCCTTGGTAATGAACAAATCCAAACTCAAATCGAGACGACAATTGTAAGCAACATCGCCCGGACTGGTAACAGTGCGGGCAAATCTGCCTACAGCAAGCAGCTAAAAATACGGCGCACGACAGCAATATTCTCAGCCTAAACGCATTCATCCCGATTTAAGTTAACAGCCCAAAAAGCACCCAGCACCAAGCTTACCAAAGCTCATACCCAATTATTATTATGGCAGAACGACGCTACTACGGAACAATTGATGAGGTCATCGAACCACCAAACTTGATCGAGGTTCAAAGCAAATCCTATGAGGATTTCCTACAGAGAGATATATCAGCATCACAGCGTGATGACTCAGGACTTCAGGCAGTGTTTCGCGAGATTTTCCCTATCAAAAGTTATGATGAGGCCATTACTTTAGAATTTATTGCATACGACATCGAGGAGCCCAAGGCAACTGCGCTAGAGGCACTTCAAACGGGAGAGACTTTCAGCGCCGGCCTCTACGTTACATTTAAGCTCAAGGATGAGAGTGGCACCAAAAAAGAGCGAGTATACATGGGCGAAATGCCAATGATGACCCGCCGTGGCACTTTTGTAATCAACGGAGCTGAGCGAGTAATTGTATCGCAGCTTCATCGTTCACCCGGTATTTGTTTCGAGACGTCCACTCACTTGAATGGTAAAACCCTCAACTCTTTCCGTATCATTCCAGACCGTGGTTCATGGTTGGAAACCCAGTTTGACACCAATGATTTGCTCTACGTCTACCTCGACAGACGTCGTCGCCGTCGTAAGTTCCTGGCAACTACTTTCCTGCGTGCTATGGGATGGCCAACGGATCGTGACCTCTGCGAGCACTTCTACAACATTGAGAAGCTTGACCTGAAAAAGATTCTGAAAGCTAATGACGAAGAAGAACTAGCCCAGAAGGTAACATTTGAAGACGTGCTTGATGATGAGGTCGTCATTGTCAAAGCCTACGAGCCAATGACGGTTGGTAATGTGAATCAGCTCATCGAGCTTGGATACAAGACAGTCGACGTTATTGACGCCCGCGAAGATGAAATTCTGCTCAAATCTCTTAAGAAGGACCCTGCACATGACGAGGAGTCAGCTCTCAAAGACATTTACCGTAAACTCCGCCCGGGTGACCCACCAACTGTAACCAACGCGAAAGCTCTTCTTGAGCGCCTCTTCTTTGATGAGAAGCGTTATGATTTGACCCGAGTAGGACGTTACAAGATTAACCAAAAGCTCAAGCTTGATGTCGATCCTAAGGCTCGCATTATGGTCCCTGAAGACTTTTTAGGTGCAGTCAAATACCTCCTTCGCTTGAAGAAGGGTGAGGGAATGCTTGATGATATCGATCACCTTGGTTCGCGCCGTGTTCGTGCGGTTGGTGAACTACTCGGTAACCAGTGTCGTGTAGGATTAGCCCGCACAGAACGTCTCGTTAAAGAACGTATGACTCTCTTTGACGTGAACCTAGAGGGTATGACACCTCAGAAGCTCATTAACCCTAAGGCACTCAGTGCAGTCATTCGTGACTTCTTTGGTCGCTCTCAGCTGTCACAATTCATGGACCAAACCAACCCACTTGCCGAGTTGACGCACAAGCGTCGCCTCTCAGCTCTGGGACCTGGTGGACTCAACCGTGATCGTGCCGGCTTTGAAGTTCGTGACGTTCACACCTCACACTATGGTCGAATTTGTCCTATTGAGACTCCTGAGGGGCCCAATATTGGATTGATTAACTCGCTTTGCACCTACGCTCGTATCAACGAATTTGGATTCATCGAGACGCCTTACCGTTTAGTCAAAAATGGTAAGGTTACTAATCAGATTGAATATGTTACCGCAGACCAGGAAGAGGAGTTTCTGATCGCACAGGCAAACAACCCAATCGACAAGAAAGGTAACTTTCTCACAGAAAAAATCACGGCACGTGAGAGCGGTGAATTTATCGAGGTTGATCCTAAGACGGTTCAATACATGGATGTTTCACCTAAGCAGCTTGTTTCTGTTGCTGCTGGTATCATTCCTTTCCTTGAGCACGATGACGCTAACCGTGCTCTTATGGGCGCAAACATGCAGCGTCAGGGTGTTCCATTGCTTATTTCGGATGCGCCACTGGTTGGAACCGGTCTAGAAGCTAAGGCGGCTGAGGACTCAAGAGCTGTCATTGTTGCTGAAGCCGACGGTGTGATTGCTGCAGCTACTGCAGAAGTGATTATCACTACCAAGGATGGTAACCTCCCTGTCTCAGACGAGAAGTTCCTCAGTGAGATGACTGCCGTGAAGAGTAACCCTGCTAAAGGCATCTTTGCATACCCGCTGCGTAAGTTCATGCGCTCCAATGCAGGCACTTGCCTCAACCAAAAGCCTATCTGCAAGCGCGGTGACAAGGTGAAGGTCGGAGACGTGCTAGCGGATGGCCCGAATACAGAGGGTGGTGAGCTTGCTCTTGGTCGTAATATCCTAGTGGCGTTTATGCCCTGGAATGGATACAACTTTGAGGATGCTATTGTCATCTCTGAAAAGGTTGTCAAAGAAGACATTTACACCTCCATTCATATTTCTGAATTTGAGTGCGCTGCGCGCGACACCAAGCTCGGACCAGAAGAAATCACACGTGATATTCCCAACGTTGGAGACGAGGCCCTTAAAAACCTCGACCATGATGGTATTATTCGTGTCGGTGCAGAAGTGAAGCCAGGAGACATCCTAGTCGGTAAAATCACGCCTAAGAGCGAAACAGAGTTGGCGCCCGAAGAGCGCTTGCTACGTGCAATCTTTGGTGAGAAAGCCGCTGATGTTAAGGACACATCACTACGTGTCCCATCTGGTTGCACTGGTATCGTTCAAGACATCAGGGTTGTTACTCACGGCCTTGCTCGCAAGCGTGAGAATGAGTTGGATCCAGTCAAACTCAAGAAGCAGGTCAAGAAGATCAACGATGATTACAAGAAGAAGAAAGATCAGCTCACTGAGCAGCTGACCGAGAAACTCTCTGACATTCTTCTCGGTGAGAAAATTCCTCTCGATGTTGTGAATGCTCAAACGGGTGAGATTATCATTCCTGCTAACCGCAAGATCACTAAGACGCTGCTCCGAAAGCTGGCTTCCATCTACGACCATATCGAAATCGATCCGTCACCAATTCGCAACAAGATCCTCGAGATCATTGCTACTTTCGAAAGCCGCTTCGGTGAGCTTGATACAGATCGTGAGCGTCGTCTTGACCAGCTTGAAAGTGGTGAAGAAATTGATCCTGGTGCCATCAAAGAGGTTAAAGTCTTTGTCGCAGCTAAGCGTAAGCTCAGCGTTGGTGACAAGATGGCTGGACGCCACGGTAACAAAGGAGTTGTTGCAACGATCGTGCCTGAAGAAGACATGCCTTACCTCAGTGATGGAACTCCCGTGGAGATCTGCCTGAACCCACTCGGTGTGCCATCTCGAATGAACGTTGGACAGGTTCTTGAAACTCACCTTGGAGTTGCTGCAAAAGCCCTAGGGTTCACCGTAGCTACTCCGATTTTCGACGGCATTCCTGAGTCTGAAATTTGGAAGTTCATGAGCGAGGCAAAGAAGGTCGAAGGATTCACATGGATTGGTGACGGTAAAGACGGCACTACTGCCGGTAAGTCGACCCTCTATGATGGCCGCACTGGCGAAGCATTCCAAAACCCAGTCGTGGTAGGCATGATTTACATGCTGAAGTTGGGACACCTCGTCGCCGACAAGATTCACGCTCGCGCCGTTGGACCATACAGTCTCGTCACCCAGCAGCCGCTTGGTGGTAAGGCACAATATGGTGGTCAGCGATTCGGTGAGATGGAGGTTTGGGCACTTGAAGCTTACGGTGCCGCATACACTCTCCAAGAAATTCTTACTGTGAAGTCTGATGATGTTCAGGGTCGCACAAGGATCTACGAAGCCATTGTCAAAGGGGATAACAACCTCGAGGCGGGCACACCAGAGTCCTTCAACGTTCTGATGAAGGAAATGCAGTCTCTATGTTTGGATGTCAGACCGGGGAGCGGTGGACAACCCAAACAGGGTGGCGCGGAATTCTCACTTGATGACCTCACACTCTAACCGCAGATAAAACAACACAACCTAACTATTTAACTTAATACTTACTACTTACCATTATGAGCGTTGAAAATAACCTGCGTGAACTTTTCGGAGTCAATGAAAAGCCCGAGCAGTTCGATCATGTCGCCATTACCGTTGCATCACCTGAGATCATTCGATCTTGGTCCAGCGGTGAAGTGTTGAATCCAGAAACAATTAATTACCGAACCTTCAAACCGGAAAAAGGCGGGCTCTTCTGCGAGCGCATCTTTGGACCAACCCGTGACTGGGAGTGTGCTTGTGGAAAATACAAGCGCATCAAACACAAGGGTGTCGTCTGTGACCGATGCGGTGTTGAGGTAACTCTGTCTCGTGTGCGTCGTGAGCGCATGGGTCACATCGAGCTTGCTGTTCCTGTATCCCACATTTGGTTCTACAAATGTATGCCCAGCCGCATCGGCTTGGTTCTTGATCTGGCAGCACGTCAGCTCGAGAGAATCATTTACTACGAAGACTTTGTTGTGACTGATGTCGGCAGCACTGATCTGCAATTGGGTCAGCTTCTCAGTGAAAGTGAATACTTTGATGCGGAAGACGCATACGGTGAAGCAAACTTCAAAGCAGAGATGGGTGCTGAGGCACTTCAATCCTTGCTCACTGGAGTGAACCTTGCCGAGCTCACCGTTCAGCTTGAAGAAGAGATGCTAAACACTCGCTCCAAGCAGACCAAGAAGAAGCTCGCCAAGCGAATCAAGCTTGCTCGTGGATTTGCCCAAAGTAACACCCGCCCCGAGTGGATGATTATGAACGTGCTTCCTGTGATTCCTCCGGACCTGCGTCCATTGGTGCCATTGGAAGGCGGACGTTTTGCAACTTCTGACCTCAACGATCTCTACCGTCGTGTGATCAACCGGAACAATCGCTTGAAGAACCTTCTCAAGCTGAAGACCCCAGACGTGATCATTCGTAACGAGAAGCGCATGCTTCAAGAGGCTGTGGACGCATTGTTTGACAACGGTCGTCACGGGCGTGCCGTTACCGGTGCCGGTAACCGTGCACTCAAATCACTCTCTGACATGCTCAAAGGTAAAGGTGGACGTTTCCGTCAGAACCTCCTTGGCAAGCGTGTAGACTACTCTGGACGTTCGGTGATTGTGATTGGGCCTGAGCTCAAGCTCAACCAGTGTGGATTACCTAAAAAGATGGCACTCACCTTGTTTGAGCCATTCATCATACGTCGTCTCAAAGAGCTCGGCTACTGCCACACTGTGCGTAGTGCCAAGAAGATGATTGATCGCAAGACTACCGAAGTTTGGGATATCCTCGAAGAGGTGACTAAGGGACACCCTGTCATGCTAAACCGTGCGCCAACATTGCACCGTCTCTCGATTCAGGCATTTGAGCCTGTGCTTATTGAGGGATCTGCTTTGCGTGTTCACCCACTGGTTTGTACTGCCTACAACGCCGACTTTGATGGCGACCAAATGGCGGTGCACGTGCCACTCTCGATAGAAGCCCAAATGGAAGCGCGTCAGCTGATGCTTGCTCCCAACAACATCTTCTCACCTGCTAGCGGTAAGCCAATCACAGTGCCTTCACAGGATATTATTCTTGGATCTTACTACCTCACTTATGCTCGTCAGTTGACAGCCAAGGAGCTTGAGGCACGTAAAGATGTTCACCTGCCACTCTTCGAGAACACGACGGAAGTCGAGTTTGCGATAGCCAGCCGTAAAGTGAAGTATCACGATTGGATTCGTTTACGTAACCCCGATTACGGTAAGGAGGAGAAAACATTCTTCGGTGACCACGAAAGTAAAATCATCGAAACCACTCCAGGTCGTGTCCGTTTCAATGAGATTTGGCCATCAGGCCTTGGTTTCTTGAACTTCAACGTAGGCAAGAAGCAGATTGGCGACATTATCTGGCGCTGCTACCAATGTTGTGGCCAAGCCGATACAGTCAAGGTTCTGGATGCACTCAAGGGGCTGGGCTTTATGGAAGCTACTCGTTCTGGCATCTCTATCGGAATCATTGACATGGTCGTTCCTGAGGAGAAGAAGCCTGAGCTTGAGAAGGCATACGCCGAGCTTGAGAAGGTAACCAAGCAGTATCGTAATGGTGTCATTACAGACAATGAGCGCTACCAGCAGGTGATCGATATCTGGACTCATGCTTCAGACAACATTGCTGACGCTCTTTACCGCAAGCTTGAGCACAACGAGGGAGACAAGATTGTTAACCCGTTGTTCTTGATGGTTGATTCCGGTGCTCGTGGTAACAAGCAGCAGATTAAGCAGCTCTCTGGAATGCGTGGTCTAATGGCTAAGCCATCTGGTGACATTATCGAGCGCCCAATTACCTCAAACTTCCGGGAGGGCCTCTCCGTGTTGGAATACTTTATTTCCACTCACGGTGCTCGTAAGGGACTTGCTGATACCGCGCTTAAGACCGCTGACTCAGGATACATGACCCGTAAGCTGGTTGATGTTTCTCAAGATGTTATCGTCTTCGAAGAAGACTGTGGCACCGTGAATGGCATCACTGCCGAGCCGATCATCGAAAATGATGAGGAGGCAGCATCACTTTCATCTCGTATTTACGGTCGTGTTTCTGGCGAAAAGGTGACAGATCCGGTGAGTGGCAATGTTGTCCTCGAAGTTGGACAGCTTATCGGCGAAGATGAGGCAAACAAAATCGAAGAACTCGGATTCGAGCGCTTAAAGATTCGTTCTACTCTGACTTGTGAAGCAGATCGCGGATGTTGTCAGAAGTGTTATGGACTCAACCTTGCTTCTGGTGAGCTTGCTAAGATTGGTGAGGCAGTCGGTATTGTTGCTGCGCAGTCAATCGGTGAGCCCGGAACCCAGTTAACCATGCGGACATTCCACGTTGGTGGTGTGGCATCGTCCTCCTTCAAGCAGCCAATTATTAAGGCTAAGAGCGGTGGTACCATCGTTTACAAGGAGGTGCGTGCGGTTAAGGATGCTGAGGGCAACTTTGTTGCACTCAACAAAAAGGGAGCCATTGCTATTCGTGACAAAGATGGACTCGAACTCGAGTCATACAACCTCGTCATGGGTTCTGCTATTTCAATACCAGATGGTGAAAAGGTCAAAAAAGGCGAAGTCTTCGTGACTTGGGATCCATATAACGTGCCAATTCTTACTGAGAAGGCTGGTAAAGTTGAGTTCCGTGATATGATCAAGGGTATCACTGTTCAGTCTGAAACTGATAAGGAAACAGGCAAGAAGGGCATGGTGGTTACCGAGCACAAAGAAGATCTTCACCCGCAGATTGTGATCGTCGATAAGAAGACTTCAGAAGTTATCTACAGCTGCTCTATTCCTGTTGGCGCCCACCTTTCTGTGAAAGAAGGCTCCAGCGTTAAGGGTGGTGCTCAGCTTGCACGAACACCTCGTAAGATTGCCAAGACTGGTGATATTACGGGTGGTCTACCTCGTATCGCCGAGCTCTTCGAAGCACGTCGTCCGAAAGAGGCCTGCACCATCGCCAAGATCGATGGTGAAGTTTCCTACGGCCCCAATGTTCGTGGTAAGAAAAAGGTCATCGTTACTGATATGGACACGGGTGAACATGCAGACCATTTGGTCCCAATGGGTAAGCATATCATCGTCGGAGAAGGTGACTTCCTTCACCGTGGTGATCAAATTACTGAAGGTCCTGTGTCTCCAGATGACCTGCTCGAAGCCTGTGGTGCACAAGCACTGCAAGAGCACCTCACCAATGAGGTCCAGCGTGTTTACCGTCTCCAGGGTGTGGAAATCAATGACAAGCACATTGAGATCGTCATCCGTCAGATGCTGCGCAAGGTGAAGATTACCGAGCCAGGTGATACTGAGTTCTTGTGGGGTGATCAGATTGATCGCACGACATTTAAGAAAGCAAACGAAGAAGTTATCGCCCAAGGTGGTGCTGCTGCTGAGTCTGAGCCAGTATTGCTCGGCATCACAAAGGCATCTCTTGAGACCGAGTCCTTCATCTCAGCTGCATCATTCCAGGACACTACGCGAGTGCTGACCGATGCTTCAACTATCGGACGTGTTGACCATCTCCGTGGATTTAAGGAGAACGTTATCATGGGTCACCTTATTCCAGCAGGAACTGGTTTCCACCAGCATCGCGATGTCGATATCGAGTTTACTGTAGAAGAGCCCGAACCACAGCAAGAGGAGCCTTTAGAAGGTGCCGAAGGTGCTGAGGGTGATGAATCAGTAGCTGTTGAGGAGCTGCCTTTGCAGGCGAAGCCTCTCACCGCTGGGGAAGAGTCAGCCTAGAGTTTATCGCTTCAGCAGATAGAAAATCACAAGCCCGGGTCACAAGATGTGATGCCGGGCTTTTTCTTGCTCTGTTGTGAGTTCCTCTTGATCAATGCAACCGCAGCTCACTTACATAGCTAATTCCAGTCTACTTCGACTTCGGCAACGTTGCCATTGCGGTCCTTGTACTTCAAATGACCATTCTTGAGGGCGTATTCATGCACTTCTTTGGTCACCTTCACATCATAGCAGCAATACTCCGCGATTTTCATCATGGGCTCAGGGTTTCGAGTTTTTTTATACTCTTGCCACCAGCGTAGGGCATCGAGACCATCAGCAGATTTCCCCATGCCAAGGGTAGCAGAGGCGATAGAGTCGAGTTTGAGGCGGTGGCCTAGTAATTTCTCAACTTCTATGAGCATATCAAGGTTGAGAGTCTGATTAGGTAGATCGAGAATGGTGTATCCTTGAAGCACTGGGTAATCGAAATATATATGATTGTAACCGACTACAAGATCAGCTTTCACTAGCATGTCTACCAGCGCATCTGTCTGATCTTCTCCAAAAATGTGATACTGACCAGTACGAGTGGAGTATGCGACGCCCACAGATATGCCCATTTTATCTTTGTTTTTTGCTCCCCCTACGTCGCCAAAGCTGCGCTGAGTTTCGAGGTCAAAGTAGACGATGTCTTTCATTGAAGCAGAGGGTCAAGAATCTGGAACGAAGAATCAAGACCCAAGTGTTAAAGTAGTATTTATTCAGCCATTCTGCTGACAAGCCTACATGTTACGTAGTGATTTCGCGGCGTCGCTACGGGAGGCAACGATAGCAGGAACGAGTGTGGCGATCACACACATGACGAAGGCAAAGCCAAATACCCCGATAAATTCCTTTGCTTGTATATCTGCTGGCAGACCATCAAAGCCGTTGAACTCCGAGGGAAAGGGGTCAAAGCCCCAGGTGGCAAAGAGATCGAGGATGACTTGCCTGTTATCAATAACCAGGTAGCCAAGGCCTAGACCAAGAATGCTACCGAAAAGACCAATAATAATACCTTGATAGAGAAACACGCGTATGAGCTGTGCAGGTGTGGCTCCAAGCGCCTTCATTACACCGATCTCACGTTTCTTTTGTATCGTGACAGTAAACATAACCGCCATGATGGAGAAGGCTGAGACCATCATGATAAAGGACAAAGAAAAAGTTAACAACTGACGTTGGGTTTTGATAAGACTAAATTGTTGTTGATGGTTTTGCATCCAAGTCTGCGCTACCCAGGCGTCACTATCGGGAATTCTGGGGCCGACAACTTCGCTGAGAATCTCAGCTGCCATGTAGGGATCATCGAGGCGAAGTGCTATGCCACGTATGCCAGCACCAAGTCCGGTTAGGTCTTGGCCAACAGGAAGGGGGACAAATACATCAGGGCTGGCGGCATGACGTGTTGCTTGGTAGATGCCAATGACCGTGAGGTCCTTTGGTAGAACCACCGTTTTCATATGTTTGATATCTTCGATATCGGCCTTGTCCGTGTTGATTTCTTTAATTCCGTAGAGTAGCTCAAGTGCTCGCGCCTTATGACCAGCTTCAAAAATATAATTGCCGCTATCATCTGGCTTGGCTGTGCTTCGATCGCCACGCTCTAAGTGGATAAGGATGGCGTCAATCGCGCTTCTTTCTGCATTGCGGATATTGCCATCCATGAGTGGTTGCAGGCGGTTGTAATAGAGCTGCTGAAGAGCTTTGATAGCGATGGTCTCTTGTTTGCCATCAAGGGTATAGATATTTTCTAGATCAGTTTGAATTTGGTCGAGTTCTGAGGTGATGGTCTGATGCAGGGGAGCTTGCCCTATGCGCTCGAGGATCGGCTGTACTTGCTTGAGGTTGCGATTGGTGTGAATCTGAATGGTGTCGCCAACCATGATGCCGAAGCGTTCTGATGTGATTGATGATATTACAGCGGTTTCGCCCATGCCCATATCGGCATTTCCGTTACCTGGCATGATGAGGTCTTGCAGTGATTTAAGCTGAGCCTCGTTGGTGGTATCAATGGCTTGCATGGCTGCAGGGGCAACAGCACCAGCGCGGTCGAGTAGCACCCAGTCGTTGACGAGAGCGTAAGCACTTTCAATACCTTCTAGAGTAGACATCGATGTTTCCAATGCGCGCCATTCTTGCTCAGCATTGTATTCGGGATATTCCTCCGAGTCGGGCCATGGGGCTATGCGCTCTATATTGATGTGTGGTGTGTAGCTGAGCACGCGATCTTTGACGAGTTGCTCGAACCCACCAAATACAGATAGAACGACGATGAGCACCATCACGCCGATGGCTACACCGGCGAGCGAGATTAGCGTGATGACCGAGACGTGGGTGCGCAACGGGTTGAGATAGCGCAGTGCAAGAAGAAGGCTGAAATTTTTCCGGACGATGACTTGCTGAGGTGGTTGGTTACAGTAATGCAAATTGATACCTCAGAGCCTGATTGTCCAACGAATTGTCATCACGGTAGGTCTCATAATTTGAGGGTGATTGTTTGAGCGCTGGGAAGAGTCGGGCTCAGTATGAGTTTCTGATCTTGGATCGTGAGTGTCACAGCTCCAGATTCTTGCTGATCGATGGTTTTGATACCGAGCATATTTGTCAGTTCAAACCAGCTTTCAGGTATTTGTTCGTTTTCTGGGAACTCTGCGTGTGTTGAGATGATGAGCTGAGGGGAGACTGCCTGATAAAAAGACTCTCGACCAGTGAAGTCAGTTCTGTTTCTACCACTGATAATGATGTCTGCTTCCAGATCGATTCCCGAGGCTAGTAATCTGGTTTCGGTGATGAATCCAGCATCTCCTGTGAACATAATTTTCCAATCGTGCCAATGAAGCCGAATAACCAAGCCGCTATCGTCAGCTCGGCCCTTGCCGTTGAGCTCCACAGGAGCATGTAAAATTTCCAATGATACTCCAGGTTCGATAGCAAATACTTGACCTGTATGCGGTGTGATAAGCTGGCAATTGGCATGTCTCGATTTTTCAATGAAATGCCGATAGCTTTTGCTTAGAGAGTCAATGCGGGGAATTAGTGCTTGTTTTGGGGAGAAGTGATTTAGGCAGCTAATCATGCCGCCGCTATGTTTAGCGTCAGCGTGACTGATGATAAGTGAGTCAGGATTGACCTTGAGGGCCGTTAGTGCCGGTAGCACATGTCGACGGAATGTATCGTCACGACCACTATCCAACAAGATGCCAGCGCCTGCATCAATAAGGTGGGCGGCTCCTCCGTGAGGAATATCGAAAACAATAATCTGACCTTTTTTTGGGCGCTGAGGTTTTTGGTGCCAGTGGCTTCCTGGGATGCGCGCGAAGGTAGCGGCAGTATGGTAGGTCGATTTTGCTACCCACGAGTTGAGTTGATTGACAGCTTCGCCTGCAGGTAGCCAGAGGGCTCCTGCTGAAATAGATAGCATAGCTAAGGCGAGGATTACAAAAACCATTAGCATGAGAGGTATGCCGGCGATGACAGCAATAGGGGTTAGGATTCCAAAGTGAATCCATATCAGAGGGGCCGAGCCCGCCCACGCGGCCATTGATACGGCCAGTGAGTTACGTAGCCATTTTTTCCACCCAAGAATACGCTCTTGCCAGGGTGATAGTAGGAGGCGGGGCATAAAAGGGTCGATTTCAGCCATGGGCTTAAGCACACGAATCCAGAATGCGGTAGCTAGTGCAAGTGCCAGTAGAACTCCATATGATAGTTGAAATCCGGGGGTGAAGAGCTGATGGCCATCCCACAGTAAAACAATCAATGCGCTAGCCGCTAAGCTGTTCATCAAGGTAGGCTTTCGTCTGAGCAGAAAGCCAGTGAGGAAAATAGCGGCCATTATGACAGCACGCACTGAAGGGGGACGTAGGCCAGTGGTAGCGGCGTAAGCAGTCATAGCGATGATGATGCCACTGATAAGTAACCATCGAGGAGCTCTCATCAACCATAGCAGGCAGCCAAAGATTGTACCTACCATGCCCACGTGAAGACCGCTTACTGCGAAGACATGAAGTGTGCCACTGTTTTGAAAGTCTTTAATCATTGCCGAAGTGCGGTCAGGCCGCTCTCCCAGCACAACCGCTCGTATCAGTTGAGCCGCACGACTATTAACATCCAGACCTGATGTAATGCTTTTACGTACGGAGTTTCGCCAATCAGCCATGAGGCGGAGAGGCTGGTGCCACACACTGACGTGAGAAATGAAGACGGGGTGTTGAGTGGTAATACTTAGATTCACCCCTTGGCGATAAAGCCATGCTTGTTGATTGAATGCATAGGGGTTACGGGCTGGTTGAATGGACTCGACAATGCCTGATGTTTTGATGACATCGCCGTAGTTTATTTTTTGTTGATGGAAGAAGGGTTTTCTTAACTGTATTTTTAGGCCTGATGTTTCAGGTATGTTGCTGGCTTTAGCTTTGGTTTTTAAAGTATGAGCATTCACAAGATAGGGGCCGTTCCCCTCAGATCCTGTCGAAATGACGACCCCCTCCAAAGTGCATGTGGGTGGAGTTTGTTCCGAGTTTGCGAAATCCTCCCAAGCGCCAAGTTTTGCTAGTTTAGGTCCATGAATTCCAAGGGCTAGCAGTAGGGATACGATAAACAAGAGCAGCTCTCTACTGCGAAAAATAAGAACGCAGGTGATACTTACGATGCTAGTAATACTAGTAATGCTGGCCAGGTTCGTGGTGATCCCGTTTCGGGTTGCGAAATATTCGGCAACAAGAATGCCTGATACAACTCCCGATAATAGTGGCCAGAGAGGAAATGATAAAAGCCACCTCTGTATTATGTTAGAATCGCGCACAAGGCGATGTTAGTATAGTTAGATTGAGCGGCAAGAAGATCTTCCTGCAATCTAACGACAATTATGAATTGTCTACGAACTCTATTTTTTTGTTAGTTTGCGTGCGCGCCTTCCTGCATCTTAGCTATCTCATTGAGCCTGTGATGGGCAGTCGCTGAGTATTGTGAATCTGGAAATGTCTCAGCGATCTGATTGAGAATTGTAACACAGGTATCTTTGTCGTCCAGATGCTCAAGGTGGATGTCGGCTATGCGGCCCATAAAAAATGCAGCATCATCTGCAGGCCAGTCTTGAGCTTCAAGTGCTGTTTTTAGAGTATTGATAGCTACTTCTGGATCATCTAACTGATCATTTTGAATTTTAGCAATTTCAATCCAAGGGAGTCGATTTTCAGGATCTTCGTCTGCAATGGCTCGGTAAAGAGAGATCGCTTCCATGTATTCACCACGAGCGTAGGCAGCTTGTGCGATATGGATAGGTGCTCTCGTCATGGTTTCGTTGGAGGCAAGTACAGCATGTGTGGCCTTGTTTGTTAATGCTGGCAGAATGTAGATAACAAAAATGAAGCCCGCGTAGAGGCCTGCAATTAACAGTGCAGGAAGTTTTGCGGCTTGATTAGATACGTCATCGGAGTCGCTGTTCATCAATACTGATGTGACTAAGTAGGCAATGATCAAAAAGGCAGTGATGTGAAAAAATCTACGCAACATATTTACAGTCAACGTATATCATTGATGACCGAAGTATGGAAAGCAGAAAAAGTATGCTGTATGTTACCCCGTTATTAGGTAATCACATGCGCCGTGCATTACGTCCTTCATCAATGAGTTTCCAAAAGTGTTTGGAATCTGCAAGTTGCTCGTCTTCTGAAATGGGCATTTTTGATCTGAATAAAAAGTCAGAGAATGTGTTTTTGTGGAGTACACGGTGCACAATCACAGAATCATCAGCCACTTCAAAGTAAATGCGGCAGTCATTTGCACGAAACCGGTAGAGTGTCTTACCCTCTCTTGTCATTTTACCAAAACAGTCATGCTCTTTATTATCATCTAATTCAACAAGGTCTGACTCAGACACCTTGAAGGCATCGAGTAGTTCTAATTGATCCATGGTATCCATGCGTGATATCTCAGCGGCACTAATTTCATTGAAAACGATCTGTAACACGCATGTAGACAACCATTGAGAGAGCAAATAATCAAGCAATCTCGAATTTCTTTGTCTTACGCCATGCTCCATGGGTACTTGCAATGAGAGTTGTTTGAATGCAAGGTTGTCGAGACTTGATGCTTAATTCCTTTTTCATACGCGTAGTGTCGGTGAGGATTCTCGTGACGCTTGCTTGGGCATTGCTGCTGTCATCGTGTACAACTGCCATTAGCTTTGCCCCCACTGTGAAAGGAAATCCTCAGCTTAAGAAAGATTATTTTATCAGTTATGACGATGAGCGGTTTGGTTATCGCAGGTGGATACCACATTCAGCAGATTTTAACGATCCTGCACTGGTCATTATTGGTGTGCACGGCATCTCTGGACATGCTGGTGACTATGAAAATTTGGCGAAGTATTTGTTGGAGAGCCGTCATGATGTGGCTTTTTATGCAGCTGAGACGAGGGGGCAAGGCATGGATACTAAGCAAGAGAGGCGCGGCGATATCAGGAGAGTTGACCAGTGGTATAATGATCTGGCAGCGTTTACCATGTTGGTGCGAAAAGAGCATCCCAAGTCAAAAATTATTTGGTTTGGGGAGAGCATGGGTTCCCTGATTGTCATGCATGCTTATCAACGTTTACAACATGAGCTTCGGCCTGATGCAGTGGCGATTTCTTCGCCCATTATAGAAGTTGATTCTGAGTTGCCATGGTGGAAGCTTGCTGCAGCAAAATGTGCAGCGGTATTTTTTCCGGCAGCTAAAATATCGCTTGAGTCACTCTCTGATGGTCGTCGGCCAGTAGTCACCAAGAAAGACCAGCATGAGCGACAGGCAGCAAAAAATGCGTGGTATATTCGCCGCTACACGTTGCGCTTGCTCGTTAAACTTGGTGAGATGGCTCAGTCCATGGATAATATGGCATCGGCTGTCTCATGTCCTGTATTGATCATGTATGGCGACAAGGATGTGTTTACTCAGCAAAACAAGGTGGACGATTTTTGTGATCACTTCGATCCATTGATTAGCAAAACACGCCATAACTACCATGGATCATACCACCTTTTGATGTATGATCATCAAAAGGATAAGATTTTTGCTGATATATCTTCATGGTTAAATCAGCATCTAGACAGTAACCATAGTGCTAAATAGTAATAACCAATGATTATGCAGCGTCAGTTTAGTTATTTTAAGCAAGTAAGCTTTCAATCGAAAGCTGGGATCCTTTGCTGTTGGGTATGGATGGTGATTTTATCATTGCCTTATTCTCGTGAGGCTTCAGCGGAGGCCCTGAAACCACCACAAGACCTGCTGAGTCGTGATGTTAAACCTTCCAGTCGTGTCGAGCAATTAGCATTGCAGCTGGGTGATGAATCCTTTGAATTGCGCGATCAAGCCATGGCAGAACTCTGGAAGCTGGGTCGAGTAGCGTTGCCTACTCTGCGGCTTGCAGAAGCTGGTGATGACATTGAGGCTTCCGAGCGAGCTAGCGAGCTGATTCATTATATCTCAATAGGCTTGCTGTATGATTGCCCAGAGGAGGCAAAGGGATTAGTGCTGAAGTTTTTTCAGCACACCTATGAAGGCAAAGTCATCATTCTGCATAAGCTGATGAAGTTAGATCTTTGGAAGCAAGTGCTCAATCTTGGCTTCTTTGACAGCGATCCCTATGTCAAGCGTTTCACTGTCAGCCTCACGTGGCCTCGATTGCAGACGACGCTCAGTAGATCGATTGCTGGCAATGACCATGAGCAAGTTGGTGAAATCATAAGCATGCTGGGAGATAGCGATTTGCACATGCGCGTTAAGGCCCACTACTATGTTCACACTGATCAACTCGATAAAAAGCTAAGTGAAGCTGAGGGTCTGTTGGGAAAAGAAGCAGCAAGGTGGAGGATGTGGCTATACCGCTGCAGTGGTGATCTGGAGGCCTCTATCAGAGAGGCCGAGAATGCTAGCCAGGATGGGGTTGCGGATTTATTACGAGTGCTCGACGGAAATGCGATACCATGGCTCGAACGATCCGCTAGCGAAGGGGATGCGATCTATCGGTGGGGCTGTAAGCTACAGCAATTGAGGCTTGAGGGTAAAGATGCTGAGGCGCAAGCGGAGAGTGAAAAATGGAAGGAGCTCGAAGGAGCTGATGTAAAGCTGCCAGTGGTGTCTCGCTACCTTGCGGTTAATGGATTTCGAGAGCCGTCACTCGATGCGCTAAAAGCTAGTGATGCTAATGCAGCTTTTGACTTTTATGATCTGGCTGAGATGCCAACGCAGAGCCTGAGGTTGCTCGGTATCCAAGATAATGCCAAGCCTCCGTATGTCGACTGGGTCGGTGAACGTATTGAGCAGATAAAGAAGGGCGACGCTGACGTTCGGAAAAAGCTGTCGAAGGAACTTATGATGCTAAGTCATTTTCTCTACTCCAGGGGGGAGGTTGAGCATGCGGCTGATGTGATCACACCCATGATGACTCTCTCTTCATCAGAAAATAAAGATTGGGATGAACATATAGAGGCGATGTTGTTAGGTGGCATGGGTTCTATGGCAATTGATTTCATGAAGAAGAGGCTTGCTCAGGGTAATACTGACCGAGATGAGCTCGTAAAAATGGCGGGGCAAATTCTTAAGGGGATGCAGCCATTGATGCGGGACGGCTTTTGGGATTATTTGAGTAAGCGTAAAGGCGATACTAACGGAGCATTACTCGACCAAGTTGGTTTGCTTGCAGGTCTGTTGCCTGATCCTGAGGATATAGCGGCAAAGATTCACGACGAGCTCTTGTTGGAGATCGGAGAGGAGGGCGCATTCGCTGATCGCAATCGGATCATGCTCATCGATGCCTTGTTTCATCTATGTATCATGCGCAACGACCTAGGTGCAGCCTCCAAGATGATAGATGGCCATGCGGATGTAAGTAATACCCTTAGGTCGGCTCAAGTTGATATACGATACAACCTGCTGCGCTGGGAGCAGGTTGAGCCTGCTTTAGCGGCTCGAGCTAAGAAGCAACCAGATGACCACAAAAACCTCATCAAGTGGCACATTACGCTCCAGAAATTGGGCCGAAATAGCAAATCTCAAGAAGTAATTGATCAGGCTGTGCGTCTATGTCTCGGCAATCCAGGTCATTATATAGACTGTGGTCAGTATTTGTATGCTGCCGGATACGAACTCAAAGCGATAGATATGTGGACACGGGCGGCGATGATGTCTGATCTTGTATCTACAGATCTGGATGACTTTGTTTGGGTGGTGACATTGCTGGCGAGTCATGGCCAACCTTATTATGCTCTGGGCGATTGGCAAAAAGCATGGTCAATTAATGAAGTATTTGCGCGATTCATTATGCGAAATAGCTCAGTTGGAACCCGTGTTGCCCTCAAGGCACGATATCAAGCTGAGTTTTGCCATGGTATGATGCTGCTTAAACAAGGTAAAGATGGTGAAGGCATAAAAAGGCTAAACAAGTCCCGGCAGATGATCCCCGGGGATGGTGTGCTGGCCGATGATTTTTTCCCAGCAATACGCAATAAGATCCCAGTCAAGATCTACAACCGCTGGTTTGATGAGTGTTACGACCACATTGCACTGGTTTGTAAAGCTTACCCCCGCTCTCACAATGTCCATAACACGGCGGCGTGGCTATGCTCGCGAGCCGTCAGGCATTTAGATGAGGCGCATACTCATGCCCAAGTCGCGGTTACTATGCGACCCAATCAAGGTGCCTATCTCGATACGATGGCGGAGGTATGGTTTGCCCATGGTGATAGGGGGAAAGCGATGGGCTGGTCTGAGAAAGCTATCGCTGCTAGTATATCCAACGCCGCAGGAAGCCCCAGAGGGCTTCACCTAGTATATGCGAACTTCCAGCAGCTAAATAAGCAATACCAGCACTTTAAAAATGACCCTTTACCAATGATGGCGCGTTGATCATACCTCGCTCTTCATTCCTATAACATGCATCGCCTTTTATTATTTCTCTCATTGCTACCTCTGCTGGCGGCATTAGTTCTGCGAAAGTTTAATGCTGATCGCATCTTGAAGCTTGCCCAAGATCAGCAGCTCTCAGGTGATGGCGCGGCACTTGCTGAGCGCATGCTGTCATCGATGGGGAAGGGGAATACCGAGCTCCGTATCAAAAAGCGAGAATGGGCTGGAGCTGCGGCCAGTGGTGATAGTTGGTTAGCCCTGACGCCCCAACTCGCAAGCGGTAGAAGTGTCGCAGATCATGGGCAAGTGGCATTGCGAGTAGGTCTCTATTTCTTAGCCTTGAGAGATCCCAAATCTGTCGCTCGCCGTCGCTGGGCGCTGCGCTTTGGGCATGCCTTTCCCATTTTCACTCTAGTGGTGTGCGTCTTTGCCTTGTTGGTAGGAAAGTTGCCTCCGATGTGGGTTATTAGTATCGCGTTGGCTTCTTTGGGAATTGCAGCCTGTGCGCAGATATTAACTCTTACAACGAACTTACAGGCGTCTGCGATGGCGGCCGTTGTGCTCGAGAAGAAACGTATTTACCCAAGGCTCAGCGATGAAGAGTCGGTATGTGCATCAATGCGCGGATGGGCATGGTATAGTATTGTGCCCGGTCTGATTTCTAGGTTGATGTAGTTGGTCATGCTGACCCGATTCCACTGAACTTGTCAGCTGGCATGGCGACCTTAGATTTCTAGCGGAGGGTGTCAAAAACAGTATTCTGTACTCGCCAGCGTGTGGGCTTTTTGGTAAGGATTTCTTAACTATTGGCCAAGCACCTCAGCCAATGAAATTTCTACTACACGCTATGCTTTCATATAATCGCGATCCACAACAGACCATCCCAGAGTCATCCGTTAAAATTATTGGACTCGGTGGGGCAGGAGCCAATATGCTTGATCGAGCCACTTTAGATGGTCTGACCGGCCCCGAGATGACCTGTGTGAACACTGATTTGCGCACATTATCAAGCTCGGTAGCAGCAGAGAAAATTCATTTAGGAAAGAATTTGACCAAGGGGCTTGGATCCGGTGGTGATCCTGAGCTGGGTGCTCGTGCAGCGCAAGAGTCGGAGTCTGAGTTGCGCGATGCCCTTCGCGGAAGAAAAATGGTTTTTTTGTGCGTCGGACTAGGTGGGGGTACGGGATCAGGAGCCGCCCCCTTGATCGCACGTATTGCTCGCGAGGAAGGCGCTTTCGTCGTTGTTTTTGGCACGATGCCTTTTGGCTTTGAGGGTCAGCGCCGCAGGGAACAGGCGGACACAGCACTCAACGAATTGTCTGTGTTGGCCAATGCGGTGGTTACCTTTGACAATGACCGTATGGGAGAGCTAGTACTGGCTAAGCAGGGTATTCATGAGGCTTTTGCCGCTTGTGATACGATGATTTCAGAATCTATCAAAGCCGTAACACGCTTGGTAGTCCGGCCGGGTTTGATTAATATTGGACTTGCTGATTTGATGTGTGCTCTGAATACGACACGCTCACGTTGTCTTTTCGGATCCGGCTCAGGCCAAGGCGAGAACCGGTCACAGCAGGCGATCGAAAACGCGCTCAACAGCCCATTGCTCGACAAGGGACACCTTCTCGCTGATGCCTCTAGCGTGCTCATCCATGTTTGTGGAGACGAAAGCCTGACTCTTTATGAAGTAGAGCTACTTATGCAGAGCCTTTCTAAGCATATACCTGAAGACTCACAGGTTTTATTCGGAGTTGCTACTGATCCATCAATGGAGGGAGAGCTCAGTGTGACGCTGATCAGTGCAGTGCCTGAGGAGAAAATTCATTCTGGGGTTTCTCATGACGATAATGATGACCAAGAAGATAAGTCATCTCTCGATGACCAAATATCTGCGTCCCTAGCGGCAGTTGAGTCGAGTCGTGTGATGGAAGCTCCCGAGGATGAGCAAATTATGGAGCCAAGTGAGGGTTTTTCACCAGAGGGTGATGCTGATGATGATCATGAGGATCCACAACGAGATGAAGGTGAACTCGATCAAAGTGATGAGACGTCGGAAGATAGTCAGGGGAGTTACGCAGAATTTATCAATATGGATGATGTGCAAGATCTTGCTGATGCTATACTCAAGGATGCAGAATTTGAAATAGATCACGGATCAAATGAAGAAGCCGCTGATGAGGAAGAAGTCGCGGAACAACCGTTTGCTGAAATCGAAGGCCTTGAAAACGATGAACTTGAGAAAACCGAAGAGGGGGAGACCGAAAGTTCGCAAATAGCCATTGACCGAGAGCAGAGTCTTTTTGGCGATAACTCACTTAGTAACAAGCAAAATGCCCAGGGTGAGCTAGAGCTGGACGGTGGACCTAAGGGTAAGTTTGAGGGTGAGAGCCCGAACGTGCTTGAAGGCGAAGATCTTGATATTCCGCCATTTTTGCGAAATAAGAAGAAGTAATACTGATAAATATCAGGTAATATCTCGCGGATAATTCAGCTTGCTGTTAGTTTAATAACACACTAAACATTTATTCATAATGTCAAATGTAGGAACTTTCATATTAGTCGCCGTGTGTCTTGGCATGGGGTATCTGATCGAGCCAGTCGTATTTGAGCTCCGTAACAAGGATAGAAATAAGAGTGCTGCAGTTGAGAAAATGCCTGTAGTGAAGAAAGAGAAGCCCAAGCCCAAGCCCAAGCCCAAGCAAAGGCCCACTGTTAATATTGATTTAGGTTTAGTTAAGCCTGCAGACTACCCAGGCAGAGTATCGCTCTTTGAGCCCCTAGAAATTAATCATGAGGGTCTCACCCTTAGCCTCAAAGAGGGGGCTCAAATAATACCGGTTCGCCTTGAAGGTAGCGACTTAGTTTTTAAAACTGAAGGCATCAATGTTGAGCATTCTGTTGACGTTGATCAGACTGATTTCAAGCAATTAGTATTGCCTGTGATGAATGCTCGGATTCAGAGAGAGGCTGAAATGAAGCGTATCGAAGATGCTAAGCCTGTCGTGCTTGATGATTCCGCGATTGTTGCTTGTGTTCAGGCGAGTGTGGAAAGCGGAGCTGTGAATGAATTTAAGGCCGAGCAAGTCACAGAGTGGCTCGTTGGTGATGACATGGAGTTTGACGGCGCAACTTATCAGACTGGATTGGTGACCTTTAAGTCAGAGACAATATTGGGTACTCAACAACAAAAAGCGATAGCATTGATCGAAGATGGGGAAGTCGTTAAATGGCTTTGGGCTAAGACCAGTCTCGAAATGCGTTAATCGGTAGTTCGGCTATTGGGGGGGTGTCTACTTGGTGGTTTTGTTGCTGCCCAGAAAATCTTGTATTTCGTTAAGGTTGCGAGTGTTGATTACGTCTTCTCTCCTCAGCCACCCTTTACGAGCAATGCGGACTCCAAAGGCAAGATACTGCAGCTGTTCAGTAGCATGCGCATCAGGATTGATGGAGGTCATCACGCCTTTGTCACGAGCTCGGTGCCAGTGACGCCAATCCATATCGAGTCTGTATGGGTTGCAATTAAGCTCGATGATCGTACCTGTAGCAGCAGCGCAATCGATTATTTTATCGATATTGATCTCATAACCTTTTCTTTTCAGCAGTAATCTGCCAGTCACATGACCGATCATGGTGACATGGGGGTTTTCCATGGCTCTGATGATGCGCTTGGTCTGTTCTTTTTCCGATAGCTGGAATGAACCGTGGACGGATGCCACACAGTAGTCTAGCTGGGCCAATAGGCTGTCTTCAAAGTCGAGTGTGCCATCTTTAAGGATGTCGACCTCAGTGCCGGCGAATACCTTGAAATCATCCCACTTAGCGTTAAGGGTATGGATCGCTTCCACTTGGCGGAGTAGTCGGTCAGGCTGGAGCCCTCGTGCCTGAAACTGTGATTTTGAGTGGTCAGCAATGCCGAGATACTGCAGACCAAGATCGCGAGCGGCTGTGGCCATTTCCTCGAGAGTATGCTTGCCGTCAGATTCCGTGGTATGGTTGTGGAAGGTACCGCGCAGGTTTTCTAATTCAATTAAGCGGGGTAATTCACCGGCATCAGCGGCCTCAATCTCACCCTGATTTTCACGCAACTCTGGTGGTATTTCATCCAAGCCCAGAGCCCGGTAGATGTCGCGCTCATCCTTGACAGAAGGTGCTGCAGGGGTGGACTTGTCCTTGGGAGTGAAGCCATACTCGTTGAGTGACCAGCCGTGTTTGAGCGCGCGTGAGCGCAGTGCGACGTTATGTTCCTTGCTACCAGAAAAATACTGCAGGGCGAATGGGAACTGATCATTGGAAACGGCGCGCAGGTCACACTGCAAACCGTCCTCAAGCCTTATCGAAGCCTTGGTGTCTCCGTGCGCGATCACTGAGTGCACTTCTGGTAAACTGGTGAAGTAGGCAGTGAGCTTGGCCGGTGCGGCGGTAGCGACCAAGAAGTCGAGATCATGGAGCACCTCCTTGCTTCTGCGGTAAGAGCCCGCCGCTGCCACCCGCAGCGAGTCGGGATGCTCGCGTAAAAGATCGAGCATGTGTTCGGCAATAGGTGCCACGTCTCCGAGGCGGAAGAAATCGGCAAACTGTTCCTTGAGGGCAATCGACTCTATGAGCTTCTCAATCGATTTCTTGCCAAAGCCCGGCAGCGAAGCGGCTGATCCGTCTTCGCACGCAGCCTTGAGAGCATCGATGGAATCAACATTGAGCTTGTCATAGAGAGCACGAACTTTTTTGGGTCCCAGCCCCTGGATGCCAAAGAGGTCGAAGAGCCCTGGGGGGAACTCAGCACGCAGGTTTTGGTGGAACTCGAGTTTGCCTGTGCTGGCAAGCTCATGGATTTTCTGCTGCAGGGCTTTGCCTATACCGGCAATGCCCTCAAGGTTATCTGCAGCCGCCATGGCAACGATCTCTCCCTGAAAGTTTCGGACTGTTTCTGCACCATTGCGATAGGCACGGGTTTTGAAAGGGTTCTCACCCTTAATTTCCATGAGCAGTGCGATCTCATCGAGAACTGCAGCAATTTCATCTCTTGAGATAGCCATAATTAGAGACTGGGTCTTAAATTGATAAATTTAGAGTTGTAGTGATCACGTGGGCTAAACAGCCAGCCTGGATTGCGGTTTACGAGTTCGTAACGGGTGAGCATAAATTCTGGCAGGATTTGGTTGGAGTTGATCTCATATACTTTGTCGCCGGTGTAATAACCATAAATCTTATATTCGAAATTTTGGTCAAAACCGTAACGATTACCCATCGGTCCAGTTTCAGGTAAACGGTCGGGGTTTTGTTTTTTGCTCTCGTTGAAAACCACAAGTTTAGCTGTATTAGCATTCTGGCGTGGCTTACGCAAGTATCCCCAGAAGCGAGTTTTTTCCACGTAGTAGCGCCTGCCATAGAAGAAATTGCCAGTTGGTTCGCTGGCGATCTTGGCAGCGCGGACTTCAGCTGGCGGGCCACCCATGTTGGGTGAGCCGTATGCCCCGGAGTAGCCACCGGTAGCACAGGAGCCCAGCAGCATGGCAATAACTCCAGAGGCAAAAAGGATAACGTGTTTCCACATGGCATGATCTTTGGTGAGAACCTCAGTGAGGTCAAGCAAGGCTTGTGCGTTCTGTGTCGTGTAAACGAGCCTGGTTGTAATACCGCATAGCATATTAGTTGACAGTTATGGCTGGGGGTTGTAGCTCAACTGCATCGTATTACTGTGTTGAACGTTGACTGTGTGCATCGTTCTCTCTAAAAGCGATTCACAAGGGGGCTGTAGCTCAGTTGGTTAGAGCAGGGGACTCATAATCCCTTGGTCGCGAGTTCGAGTCTCGCCGGCCCTACTTTTTTTAAACATGACTGTGAGCACTTATAGTAGAGTGCCACTTGGTGGCAGATTAGGCTGTGGTAACAAGCTACCATCAATATCGATTCATCATTAGGATTTCGGTCTTTATTTTCATCTAACAAATCATACGAAAGGTGCTCCTTTGTAGTCGCCGCTAACCGCCGTTGTTGGCCATAGAAAGCCAAGCATACTAACGCGGATTTTTTGTTTAAGATAAGTTAAACTCCTTAAAAGTCATCCATAAGAATGATGCTTTCGGCGCATTTTTTGAAATACGGGTGAATAATTCATCACTAGGTGCGATAGACAAAAAACTCAGGGGTAGGGTATTCTTGCAGACGATAACAGATATGGAGCATCCGATTGCCTGCGGCAAAAGATGCCACTTAGATCATATAAGATCGATACCCTCTAACCAATAATCCTATGAAAACCACCATTAGCACAAAACCTAACATATCTCAGTATAAGATGATAACATGTAGAGCTCTCTATCTATTGACTATAGCTGGTTTGCTATCCCATAGCACCCACAGCGCTCAAGCGGCCACTTGGGTAGGAAGTGTCGGTGGAGATTGGAATGTCTCGTCTAACTGGGGTGGTAGCTTGCCAAGCAATACAGATTTAGCTGGTATCTATGAGTCCGGTGCTGTGGTAACGGACACTCAAACTGTGGGGCGTCTCAACGTGGGATCTGGCACCACAAATGATGACTCTTATCTGACCATTACCAGCACGGGCTCCTTAACCTTGGGCACTGCGAGTGGAAACCTTTTGCGTCAGAACTGGGGTGGTAGTGGCGGCGGCACTGGTGGTTCGACGATCAATGTAGATGGTGGCACTCTCTCGGCATCTACTGGTATTCAGTCCGGCAATGCACCGGGGCTCTATGCGACTTTAAATGTCACCAATGGAGGTACTGTAACCATTGACAATGGTAATCTCAATTACACCAGCTCAAATAGTGCTGCTCGGACTATTGTGGTAGATGGCGCTGGATCATCACTTACTGTCTCAGGACAAACTCTGCTAAACGGCACTACTCCTGGAACGCTCGCGATTTCCAATGGAGGCACCTTCACCACAGGATCTGGAACGATTTCAGGTGTTGTCAGCGGCGCTGTTGGAACTTTTGTTCAGGATGGTGTCAGTGGAACGACTATCCTCTCTGGTGAGAATACTTTTGATGGTAACTACACCGTGACTAATGGCACGCTTACTATCGGTGGCTCTGGCAAGATGGGTGACTACGACGGCGACATTACGGTCGCCAGCGGAGCAACCTTTGAATACGCCAGTGATCAGAATGGTTCGGGAAGCAACCGCATCAAAGGCACCATCAGTGGTGACGGTGCGTTTGTGGTTGATGCTGGCACCGGCAGTATCACCACGCGCGGAGAAGTCTCAGTCCCGACGATTGAGATCAAGTCTGGCAGGCTTATTCAGCAGGCGAACTTATCTTCTTTAGGTTCTGCCGGAACGACGGTTTATTTGGGTGACACCGCGGGGAGTGCAGATGCGACCATAGAATACTCCGGCGGTGCAGGGACGAGGACCACAAAAACCGCGATCATCGTTCAAGCTGGCTCAACAGGTACAAAGAGCTTAACCGGTATCACATCTGCAATTGATAACACGGACATCACACTCAATGATAATTTGACCTTGGCTGCCAGACAGCATGGTAATAATGACAGACTCTTGACATTTGGTGGTGTCATCAGCGGCACAGGTGGTCTGACAATTGATGATATCCCCAACAGCAACGGCGATCAGGGCGTAGTCGTCCTCAGTAATGCAGAGAATAACACCTACACCGGTGCCACCGTGGTTGATAGCGGGCTCCTGGTGGAGCAGGTAAGTGCGGCTGTTGATGCAGCCATCTGGACGCGCACGACTAGTGCCACCACCATCGAAGACGGAGCAACCTTAAGGTTGGATACCACCAACCAGAGCAGTGCGGGCAGTAAGCAGGCGATTGGCACTATCACCGTCAATGCAGGAGGAACACTTGAACTTCTGACGGTGGCAAGCGGTGGTGGCCAGCCATCCATCTGGCAAAGAAATGGAGCATCAACCCTGATCGGAGACGGAACGCTCGTGAAGAGCGGATCCGGGATGCAGGGTATTGCATGGACTGCCACAAGTGTAAGTAATATCGCGCAATTTAACGGGGCGATTCAAGTCGATGAAGGTAGGTTGATTTTTGATCCAGGCAATACAAACGCACTAGGCTCGGGTAACAATGATGTGTCGGTTGCCTCAGGTGCGGAGCTAGACGTTCGAACCGGCACGCTGGCCATTGATGCGCTCGATGGTGCTGGAACTGTTTTGAATTCAAATGGCACTGGGAGTAATACCCTTAGCCTAGGCAATAACAATGGCGGCGGCACGTTCAGCGGAGTGATATCGCAAGTAGACCCTGATGCTTTCTCCGTGGTCAAAAACGGTAGCGGCACCCAGATCCTGTCTGGGGCTAACACCTATAATGGCACGACAACGGTCAACGATGGTGAGTTGAGAATCGACAACATTGAAAGTGGTGCCTACACTGGAGCCATCATTGTCAACGGTGGCACATTACGTGAGGTCACTGCATACACTGGTGCTGAGCAGGGTAGTAATACGACCGATTATGCGCGTGCAGCTAGCTCTACTACGATTAACAGTGGCGGCACCTATGTTCTGGATACGAGTTCAATGATAGACAATAGGTCTCGCGTCGATGTGGGCACTATTATCGTTAATAGTGGTGGTGTTCTGGAGATTGCTCATGCCAGTAGTAACCTGAATACAGATAAGTATATCTGGAGCGGAGGTAGTGTCAGCGGAGATGGCACGATACGCAAGACGGGTGCTGCTTACGCTGATGTGGCATGGTCTAATCCTTCCGGTGATAGCCTGGATTCTTTCAATGGCTTGATTGATGTAGATCAAGGCACCTTGGCATTCAATGTTCGAGGTAATTCGAACAATGGAGGTATCGCCGGCAGTGGAAACGCCGGCTTGGATATTGCTTCAGGCGCAACCTTCGACCTTCGAAGCGGAACCTTCAAGATCGATGCGCTCGACGGAAGTGGTACGATCGAAAACTCATCTGGAGTTGGTAATACCCTCAGTATTGGCAATAACAACGGTAGCGGCACGTTTAGTGGCAATATCACCCAAGTAGACGCCGATGCCTTTGACCTCGTGAAAAACGGCAGCGGCACCCAGACACTCTCAGGTGCCAACACCTACACGGGAACTACTACGGTCAACGCTGGTACCCTCTCCCTTGCCAGTGGTTCCAGCCATAACGGCTCTGGTGCCTACACCGTCAATGGCGGCACACTCATGATCTCCCATCTGGTTGACCTTAGCAGTCACGCCATGACTATTGCTGGGGTCATTAGCCCTGGTAACTCACCCGGAACGGCTCTAACTGGAGCGCAGACATGGGTGGACGGAGGATCCTACCTCTGGGAAATCAACGCATCTAATGACGCTGGAGGCTCTGTAGGGGGCACCACTGGTTGGGACTGGCTGGATATTACCGGGGCGCTCGATCTGACCAACCTCAGCGCAGGTGGCTTTAGCATCGACATCGATTCTCTGACTCTGGGTAACGTTGCGGGAAATGCCGCAGGTTTCGGTAGCTACATTCAACTCGATGGTATCGCTGACTACAGCTTTACAATTGCAAGTGCGGATAGCTTTGTTGACGATTATTTTGACGCTAGCTTGTTCAATTTGGACTACAGTGGCTTTAGCAACGCACCCGGATGGGAGTGGGGCATTATCCGTACTGGTAACGACCTCGTGCTGCAGGCCTTCGCTGTGCCAGAGCCAAGCTCAACGGCCTTGCTCGGCCTCGGAGGCCTTGCCCTGATGCTGCGCCGCAAGCGCAGCTAATGGCCGCGAAGCGGGGTTGTCTGATGAAGGATGGGCGATAGCCGCGATGCGGCTTCAACAAAGAACAAGTAACCAAGAATCAAGAACAGCTTTCACCCTGCAGCTGTGCTGGATTCACTATTCCAAATTTCAAGTTTCAAATTCAATCTGCCTTTGGCGGATTACTCCGGTGGCAAAAGCCCCGTCCGGTAGGCCTTGCTGATAGCTGACGGCGCGTTTGAAACACCGAGCTTTTCATAGATATGGCGAACGTGGGTCGCCACAGTTGGCGGGCTGATGCCGAGGCTATGGGAGATTTGCTTTTTCACCTGACCCTCACTGATGAGTTGTATGACTTGCATCTCTCGCTTGGTGAGTCTGGCTGCACTGGCTGAATCGGGTCTCTGCTTTTGCACGCTGTTGAGAATATACTTAGCGATTTTTGAATCTAAGGAGGCTCCCCCTGCCATAACCGTGCGGATGCCGTCTATAATGGTGTTGAGCGAGGCATTTTTGAGTAAATATCCTGAGGCGCCCATGCTTATAGCCCGGAGCACATCGGATTCTTTTTCAGATTGGCTGAGCACGAGCAGATGGGTGTCGGGTGTATGTTTTTTGAACAATGGAATGGCTTCGATACCACTCATGCCGGGTAGCATGAGATCGAGCAGGATGACGTTGGGGAGCTCGGTTTTATCTTTGGTTTCTGAGATGCTTTGCAGAGCACGCTCAGCAGTTCCAAAGGTGGCATAGAGCTCGAAGTCTTGTTCGGTTTCTAGGGCGAAGCGAACACCCTCCCGGTAGTCGGGGTGGTCTTCTACAATCATTACGCGGATGTTTGTTGTCATGTTATAAATGGTTTGTTTTTGAGATGGTTTGGGTTGCTGGGTATGTCTGGTCAACGCTGTTGAGTCAGATTTGGCTTTGTCGCCGGTTCCATGGGATCTTCAGCTTAAGGGTGATACAAGTGCCTTCCTTGTGACCTATGGCGTTAGATGAGGTCGAAATCTTGGCTTTAAGGAGATCGGCGCGGCGTTGGAGAGATTCGGGGATGGCATGGCTATCGTTACCTTCGTGGCGTGCAAGTCCCCGGCCGTTGTCACAGATCGTCATAATTAGTTGCTTGGGCTCAGCTGTGAGGTGGGCGCTAATATAGGAGGCTCCTGAATGACGGCTGATGTTAACCAGACATTCTTTAAAGAACAGGCGCAGGTCATCGTGGGTAATGGTTTTGAGCCCTGCTAGGTATTGTTCTCCTTCCACGCTGATTTCGTATTCCATGTCGGCCATGATACGGTGGGCAAGGCGCTTCATGTCATCATGCAGGTTTCCTGCGTTCCCTTTACTCTCGTGTACTTTGATGCGGTGGCGTAGCGAGCTACCGGCACGGGTGATAACTTCCTTGTGGCGCTGTAGCACGTCATCAAGACGGGCGGGGGTGTTATTGGCAAGGCGGGCGGCGTCACCGAGTAGGCCGATGGTGTAGAGATCTGCTCCGAGCTCATCGTGCAAATCGGCGGCGAGGCGTTCACGAATGTCCTCGATCTGGCGCATGTGGGAGATTCGCCCGATCAAGATGGTGATGATGATGCCTCCCCCAAGCAGGACAGCGAGCCAGACCAAGCGGTGTAGGTTAGTCTTCTGGCTAAGGTAACGATCATTGAGCGTTGTCGCGATGAGCGGGCGCTCTGTCTCTAGGTCATGGCGGCGTGCCAACTGCTCCATCCAGATCCGCAGTGGTAGTATGTCACCGAACTGATTGCGCCCGTCTGTAAGTGCGGAAAGAGAGCGGTCCGAACTCTCCCGCACGTTCGCCTTGACTGGGCGGTGAAGGGCCACGTTTTGGTCTTCGGCAAAAAGCTCGATCTCAGCAAAACCGATGCGTGCTGTGAGCGGGCTTCGCGGTATGGTATTGGTTCGGGAAGGTGTGATGTAGGGCTTTTCCGCGGTGAGCTTTACGTAACGGCATGTGGTCACTGGGAAGTTGCGCGCGATGATCGGTCCGGTGTCGTAGGTACTGGTTTTGATGTAATTGAGTATCGGCTCGGCATCGGAGAAGTCGGCCCGGTTTGCACCCATTACTTGAAGGCGGCTCGGTAGGCCATGATCCCCGGGAAGGGGTTGGGGAACGACATCACTCACATCCACGCTGTGCAGGTGAATCCGATCAAGGGGCTGGTGGGAACCGAGGTCAATGGTGAAGCTGGTGGTGTGTTCAGGGTGAATGCTGGCCAGAAATGCCAGGCTCTGCTCACCTTGGGCGGCATCCATCATGTAGGGCATGAAGCCATCCACCAGATCATTCCCAGAGCTGGCCAGACTTGTCATGTCAGAGGATGATGTCACAGGTCTGCGCAGGGCAACATTGCGCTCACCGCTAAAAACGAGAATCTCAGAGAGTTGGAATAGGTATTTACCATCCCACGAGCGAGGGCTCAGGGCAGTGGCCTCAATGCGTATCCAAGAGGCTATGGTGCTGCCACAGTCAACGATGACAGGGGCTTGGCGAGGGAGCATTCCTTCATCAGCATGGACACTTGTTAGGACTACCCCTTCTGGATGCTTTTTGCTGCCGGCAACCACCTGAAATGTGGAAGGGAATCCCTCGGATTCATAGCCGGTAGCAGCATTGCGCATCAGAGAGGGAACTAGTACGAGGGCGTCAATGGTATGCTCGCCTCCCAGGTCGATTTGCATCCACTCAGTGTGATCGGGGCTGTTGTGAACCTTGGAGCGCCAGCCGATAGTACCGTAGCCACTACGCAAGCTGTAGCGAGCTAGATTGTCCAGCTCGGTGTCTATGTCCTTCAGGCGCTGCTCAAGCTGGGCGGTAGAGAGGTTCTCGATGTTCGTCTCTGCTAGTGTCTCAGCGGCCCATGTAGTGCACTGCAGCATGCCTGCCAAAAAGCATGCAGTAAAACAGATGCGCAGTGGACACAGAGAAGACATAGCTACTTGTAGCATGGATGTGGTGATAATACTATCATGCATACTGATGATGCGCGCGCAGAGAGCATACTGAGATGGCTTATTGATTGCATTTGCAGTTCGTCAGCCAGCGGTGAATGAAGTTGAAGTTGAAAGATGCGTGATGCACGCACTGGCAGAGGGGGTGGGCAGAGGGGAGGGATTGCCTTCAAGCTATGCAGGCTATGCGAAATAGCAGAAATCCTCCTACGGATTTCTGATTATTGAAAGCGTGATGCACGCACTGGCGTGTGCATTCAAACCCTTGCTAGCTGTGCTCGCAAAGAGTTCTTGGCCCGCGCCAAAATGCCAGAGCCCGACCCACATGAAGTGGGCCGGGCTCTGGCAGAGGGGGTGGGATTCGAACCCACGGTGACTTGCGCCACGCCGGTTTTCAAGACCGGTGCATTCGACCACTCTGCCACCCCTCCGTGATTACAAAGCTTGTTGCGGTCGGAAGGAACTTTCCTTACTCGATAGAATTTTGCAAGGATAGTTTCATCTGATTTTATAAGTTTTTCTTGAGATGCGTTGTGAGCTTGCGCATCCGTGGGCTCTCACTTAGAAAAAGAACATCATGAGCAACGTAGTTATATTATTTTCCGGTCAAGGAGCGCAGAAGGTGGGCATGGGTAAAGATTTGGCAGATGCCTACCCAGTGGTCGCAGATATGTTTACCAAGGCAGATGCCGCACTCGGCTACTCATTAAGTGATATTATGTTCAATGGACCAGATGAGGAGTTGACCAAGACTTCGCGCTGTCAACCGGCACTCTTTTTACATGGTCTTGCTTGCCTTGAGGTTTTGAAAGAGAGAATTCCCGCACTCAAGCCAGTCGCAACTGCCGGCTTATCATTAGGTGAGTTCACCGCTCACACCTTAGCAGGCACCTTTGATTTTGAAACGGGCTTGAAGATTGTTGAACAACGTGGGCTCTTTATGGAAGAAGCCTGTGATGCCACCAATGGTAGTATGGCAGCTATGATCGGGGGTGATGAAGAAGCTGTTGCCCAGCTAGCGGCTGACTGTAATGTGGATGTCGCTAATTTTAATACCATTGGACAAATCGTCATCTCGGGTGATGAAGCTGGCATTGACAAGGCGGTTGCAGAAGCAAAAAGCCGAGGCGTTCGCATGGGTAAAAAGCTCAACGTTGCAGGAGCTTACCACTCGCGTTTGATGCAGAGCGCACAAGATAAGCTTGCTGAAGTTCTTGCTGGGGCAAGCCTTTCAGAGCCAAGCATCCCTGTCATCTGTAATTTCGAGGCACGTGCCGTAAGTGGCGAAGGTGATATCAAATCTATGCTCGAGCAGCAGGTGACGGGTTCGGTGCGCTGGACAGCTTCGATGCAAAAGCTAATTGCTGATGGTAATACTACCTTCCTGGAACTCGGTCCAGGCAAGGTGCTGGCGGGGCTTATGAGCCGTATTGATAAGTCAGTATCGGTGCTTTCTGTCGAGGATGTCGATAGCCTAGAAGCTGCTGTAGAGGCCTTAAGCTAGAGCTAGGCAAAAAAATGATTATTTTCGCAAAAAAGTGATTGCCAGCGGCGAGTATTCTCACTAAGTTCCGCCCGCCCCGAGCAAAGCAAGGGGTGGTAGCTCAGTTGGTTAGAGCGCCGCCCTGTCACGGCGGAGGTCGCGGGTTCGAGTCCCGTCCATCCCGCCACTGCCCCGGCCCACTTCATGTGGGTCGGGGCAGTGGCTTTTATGGCCTGAACAGAGAGTTGAACCTCAGGCCGTGCAGGCGGGCAAGAATGATATAGCTCACATGTGCTATCATGGTTTATGAAGCTATCTATCTTGTTGAGTGTAGCGAAATCAATTCAGCTGAAGGTTCCACTCGGGATGATTTCAAGCTCAGCTGTGGATCTAGCATAAAGATAAATGTGAGCATGGACTAGCCGCTCGTTATCCGTCCTTACTGCAAGCGTCTGTCGCAGATACTCGTGCGGTTTCGGTGTGTTTGGGCCGCATGCCTCGTAATCGTCAAGAAGACCAAAGAGCTTTGTTGAAGTAAGTTGGTAAATTTCCCCATGAACGAGATCTGATGCCTCTTCAGAGGCGACTACAGCGGGGTAATTCCAGCTGCCACTCGAGTGATGAACCCGATACATTTTACCCTGAAAGGTGCCATTGCACAGCTTAGATGCATGCTTTGCCAAGGTGGCGGCATAGGCATTCTCAGCACTGCTCATCAGTGTGCCATAAACAAAAAGTAGTGGGTGCGGATCACTATTACTTTTGTTCATTTTTTACAGACGGAGAGGCCAGCGGTTGCATGAGCACGAAGGGAGATACTACTAACGCGGTGAATTGCTGTGGGTGTTCCTGCCACCATTTGGCATGAGGTTCTGAGGGTTTTATGAGGTCGCCTGCTTTCAACCAAAGTTCAATCTGGTCTTTATTATCATCTGCAAGAGCTATCCCAACATCGGTGATGTTGAGGCATGGGTCTACGAAGAGAAGTGCCCCCGAGTCGAAGTGTGGTTTGAGATATTCCCAATCCACAATACCGGTGTATTTCTCTAGCTTCTCTGAGGTGTCTTGAGCATCCTCGCCGAGGACGCCGTAATTCATTTCCTCAGGTTGATTGGTGTCGTCTTTCATCCTCCTTGAATGGATGTAGGCTCAGAATCTCTTAGCCCATGCGATCTGGGCCAATACGAAAACGTTGGTTTCTCAGCTTAGAATTGGATAGGGCATCGCAGAGCTTGCCTGCCACTTTCTCGTCCACGTCAACGAGGGAGTGGCGGTCAAAAAGCTGAATGCGACCGACGGAGTTATCAGGTATCTTACCTTCTCGGTAAAACATGCCAAGTAAATCACTTGGCCGGACACCTGCCGCTTTACCTAAACTTACGAAGAGTGTGGCCATGCCAGCTTCTTTCTTGCCCTGGCCTTGCTTGTCACCACGCCGACCGCGATCGCCTCT